>JRYL01000281.1_pt1 | contig 22193 bp, 19 predicted proteins | sample 235391 | NCBI WGS metagenome assembly JRYL01 (sample SAMN03074223, study PRJNA261481) | activated sludge metagenome | biome: Wastewater Treatment Plant; feature: Wastewater; material: Activated sludge; isolation source: activated biomass of a wastewater treatment plant treating wastewater from... ...
CATGCCGATCATGCTGGTGGCAGTGAACTGCGCGCCCAGCAGCGCGTGGCCCGGCATCACGCCGATGACGGTGAGCGGGATCGGCGCCATGATGATCAGCGGCGTCAGGTAGGAGCCGAAGTGCGCCACCACCAGCAGGTAGATCAGGATCAGGCCGACGGCGTAGGCGGCGCCCATGTCGCGGAAGGTCTCGTAGGTGATCTGCCACTCGCCGTCCCACTTGAGCGCGTAGCCGGCGTAGGGGTTGGAGGGCTGCTGGATGAAGTACTCGTCGATCGGGCCGCCATCGGGGCCTTGGAGTTCGGCAATCTTCGAGCGCATCTGGAACATGCCGTAGAGCGGGCTGTCCATGTCGCCCTTCTTGGTGCCCGCCATGTCACCGACGACGAAGACGACCGGCAGCAGGTCCTTGCGGTAGATCGGCTGCTCGCGCACCGTGTCGCTCACCGTCACCAGCTCGCGGATTGGCACCGCCGCGCCGCTCTGGCTGCGCACCGTCAGTTGCAGCAGCGCATCCAGGCTGCCATGCAGCTCGGGCGGCAGCTGAATCAGCGCCGGCACGGCGTAGCGGCTGGCATCGTGCAGGTAGGTGGCGGCGTCGCCCGACAGGCCCATGCGCAGCGTGCTGGCGATGGCCTGCTGCGTCACGCCCAGTTGCGCGGCCTTGGTGCGGTCGACCAGCAGCAGCGTCTTAGGCGCGGCGGTGATGGTGGAATCGTCCACATCGACCACGCCCGGCGTGGCCTCGAACACCGCGCGCACGGCCTTGGCCACCTCGCGCCGGCCCGCTTCTTCCGGCCCATAGATCTCGGCCACGATGGGTGCCAGCACCGGCGGGCCGGGCGGCACCTCGACCACCTTCACGTTGGCACCGAAGCGCGCGCCGATCTCGTGCAGCGCCGGGCGCACGCGCATGGCGATCAGGTGGCTCTGGTCCTTGCGGTGCGCCTTGTCCACCAGGTTGACCTGGATGTCGCCCACCTCGCCGCCGGCGCGCAGGTCGTACTGGCGCACCAGGCCGTTGAAGTTGATGGGCGATGCGGTGCCTGCGTAGGCCTGGTAGTGCAGCACTTCGGGCACGGTGGCCAGATGCGCGCCCAGCGCTCTCAGAACCGCAGCATTTTTTTCAACCGGCGTGCCGGCCGGCATGTCGACGATGACCTGGAACTCACTCTTGTTGTCGAACGGCAGCATCTTCAGCACCACCAGCCCGACCACGGGCAGCGCCACCGACAGCGCGATCAGCCCCGCCACCACCAGCCCCAGCAGGCCGCGGTTGCGGCCACCGCGCCGGTCGTCGAGCAGTGGGCGGAAGATGCGTTCGAACAGCGGCGCCAGCTTGCCTGCCAAACCATGGCCGGCGGCCTTGCCGTCATCGTGCTGGTGCGTCGCCTTCATCCACAGCCGCGCCAGCCAGGGCGTGACGACGAAGGCGATGATCAGCGACAGCACCATACCCATGCTGGCGTTGATGGGGATGGGGCTCATGTACGGCCCCATCAGCCCGCTGACGAAGGCCATCGGCAGCAGCGCGGCGATGACGGTGAAGGTGGCCAGGATGGTGGGGCCGCCCACTTCATCAACGGCGCCAGGGATGATCTCGCGCAAGCTGCGGCCGGGGAACAGCTGCTGGTGACGGTGGATGTTCTCGACCACCACGATGGCGTCGTCCACCAGGATGCCGATGGAGAAGATCAGCGCGAACAGCGACACGCGGTTGAGCGTGAATCCCCAGGCCCAGCTGGCGAACAGCGTCACCGTCAGCGTCAGGATCACCGCCGTGCCGACGATGGCGGCCTCGCGCCGGCCCAGCGCAAAGAACACCAGCGCCACCACCGCGAAGGTGGCGAACAGCAGCTTCTTGATCAGCGTGGTGGCCTTGTCGTTGGCCGTTTCACCATAGTTGCGCGTGGTGCTCACCTGCACGTCGGCCGGGATCACGGTGTTGTGCAGCTCGCTCACGCGCTGCACCACGGCGTTGGCCACGTCGATGGCGTTTTCGCCCGGCTTCTTGGTGATGGCCAGCGTCACGGCCGGCGTTTCGACCACGCGCGCTTCGCCTTCACCGCGCTGCACCTCGCCATGCCACACGTAGCGTTCGGCCGGCGGCGCGCCCTCGCGCACGTTGGCCACCTCACTCAGGTACACCGGCTTGCCGCCGCGGCTGGCCAGCACCAGTTCGGCCACGTCCTGCGCGCTGTGCAGGTAGGGGCCGGTTTCGATGGCGATGGCCTGGTTGCCCTGCAGCACGTCGCCCACCGGCAGGCCCATGTTGGCCGATTGCAGCGCGCCGCGCACTTCGTGCAGCGTCAGGCCCACGGCGGCCAGGCGCGTGGGATCGACCTCGACCATCACCGCGCGGCCAGGGCCGCCCACGGTCTTCACCTCGCGCGTGCCGGGCACGCGCTTGATCTCGGCCTCGACGCTGCGCGCCACGCGCTCCAGATCGAAGGCGCCGGTATCGGCGCGCGTGCTGTGCAGCGTCAGCGCGACGATGGGCACGTCGTCCACGCCCTTCGGCTTGATGATGGGTTGCAGCACGCCCAGGCCCTTGGGCAGCCAGTCGGCGTTGGCGCCCACGGTGTCGTACAGGCGCACCACCGCCGCCTGACGCGGCACGCCGACCTTGAACTGCACCGTGACCACCGCCACGCCCGGACGCGACACGCTCATCACATGCTCCACGCCCGTCATCTGCGACAGCACCTGCTCGGCCGGCGTGGCCACCATGGCCTCCACGTCCTTCGCGCTCGCGCCGGGGAACGGCACGATCACGTTGGCCATGGTCACGTCGATCTGGGGCTCTTCCTCGCGCGGCGTCACCAACACGGCGAACAGGCCGAGCAGAAAGGCGACCAGCGCCAGCAGCGGCGTGATCTGCGCGCTCTGGAAGTAGGCCGCGATGCGGCCCGAAATGCCCATGCGATGTTCCTGCATGTCAGTAGCCCTCGGCACCGCAAGTCATGACCGCCCCTGACGGCGCACGACCTCGGCCTGCGGCCGTCGATGACGCGCCCTGCGGGCGCATGACCCAAGATGAGTCATGGCGCGCCAGCGCCGTCATCAATGGCGAAGCCGAAATCATTGAGCGAAGCGAAGTCATGGAATCAACGCCCCCCGGCCACAACGCGCGTGGCGGCCTGCGGATCGGTGATCAGTTGCTCGCCCGCGTCCAGGCCCGACAGCACCTCGACCTGATCGCCCTGCACCGGGCCCAGGCGCAGCTGGCGCAATTGCGGGCGCTTGTCGGCGCCCATCACGTAGACCGCCGTGACCTCGGCGCGGCGCACCACGGCCGAGGCCGGCACGAACAGGCGCTTGGCCGCCGCCGCATCGACGGCCGCGCCAGCCAGTTGCAGCCTTGCAAACTGGCCCGGCGCCGCCGCCGTGCCCGCCGGCAGATCGGCGCGCACCTGCTGCGTCAGCGACTGCGGATCAACCGTGGGCAGCACCTGCACGCGGGCCGGCGCCACCGCGGCATCGCTGCCCGACAGCAGCACCTGCGCGCCGCTGGCACCGCCCTGGAGGGCGCTGGCCGGCACGTGCGCCGTCACGCGCAGCGCGCCGGGGTCGTACACCGTCATCAAGGGGCGGCCCGGCATGGCCATGTCGCCGCGCTCCACGGTGAGCTGCGCCACGATGCCGTCGAACGGCGCGCGCACCACGTGAAAGCCGGTCTGCGTGCGCGCCGCGCTGGCCTGCGCCGACTGCGCGTTGACCTGCGCCTGGGCGGCGCGATACTGGCTCTCGGCCTGTTCCAGCGCGCCCTTGCTGATGTAGTTCTTCTGCGCCAGCGCGCGCTTGCGGGCCAGCTCGGTGGCGGCCACATCCAGCGCGGCGCGGGCCGCGGCCACCTGCGCACTGCTGGCGGCGGCGCTCTGCTCGGCGGCGCGCGCGTCGATGCGCAGCAGCACCTGGCCGGCACGCACCGCGTCGCCGGCGCGCACGTTCAGCTCCAGCACCGTGCCGGGCACCTGCGCCGCGATGGCCGACTGGCGCAGCGCCTCCACCTGGCCGTCGTAGGTGGCGGTGTGGGCACGATGCGCGGTCTGCACGCTCAGCACGGGCAATTCCGCCGCCGGTGCCTGCCCGGCCAGCGTCGACAGCGCCAGCACCAGGCCGGCCGCCCGCAGCGGCACGCCCGCCACTGGGGCAACGAGGGCAGAGAACAGGGACTTGCGTTTCAGGTTCATTGCGTTATTATTTGCGCAATCATGCAAATACGCAATAGCGTAACCACAGGTTTCCCTCAGGCACCCGCTAGACTGCCGTCCAGCCCTGCTGTACCGGAGTGCCCGTTCGTGAACACCCTGAACCAACTGCCCCCTGCCGCCCTGGAGCACGTGGCGCGCTATTTCCGCACGCTGTCGGAGCCGACGCGGCTGCGCATCCTCAACGTGCTGGGCACGGGCGAGATGAGCGTGGGCGACATCGCCGTGCAGGTGGATTCGAGCATCGCCAACGTGTCGCGCCACCTGACGCAGATGGCGCAGTACGGCCTGGTGGCGCGCGAGCACCGGGGCAACAGCGTGCTCTACCGCATTGCCGATCCGGCCGTGCACGAGTTGTGCGATCTGGTGTGCGGCAGCATCGGGCGCCGGCTGGAGGCCACGGTGGCCGAGCGCGCCGCCTTCAACCCGGCGCCGGCCAAGGCGGCGGGCGGGCGGCCAGCGCGCCGCTGAACGCGCTGGTCGGCGCCCAGGTCAAAGGGCCGCTGATTTCAAGCCAAATCAGGCTGCAGCGCCCGCCACACAAGCGCTTACAGCTATCTATTCAGAAGCAAGTCCAAGCGCGCCGCTCATTCCATTTCCCATTCAATGCGTCCATCACCGTCATCCCGGCGAAGGCCGGGATCCATGTTTCTCCGCACACGCCGTCTGGATTCCGGCTTGCGCCGGAATGACGAGCTATGGCAGCTTTGATCTGGAATTGGAATCAATCGGCGCCGCGCACCACCAGCGTATTGATCCTGGTGTGCGACAGCACGCTTTGCGCCACGCTGCCCAGCACCAGCTTCTCCAGCCCGCGGCGGCCGTGCGAGCCCATCACGATCAGGTCGGCGCCCGCGGCGTCGGCAGCTTCCAGCACGCCGCGCCACACGGCGTGCGATTCGACCACCTTGGTCTCGGCATCGACGCCCGCCTGCTTCAGGCGCGCGGCAGCATTCTCGATGGCGGCACCGGCCTCGGCCTTGGCAGCGTTCAGGTACTGGTCCTGCCCGTAGGCGAAGTCGGCGCCGACGCCGGTGAACGGGTACGGGTCGATGACGAAGATGGCCGTCACCTGGGCGCCGAACGCCTTGGCCAGGCCGGCCGCCTTGTCGATGGCCGCCAGCGACGTGTCGGAACCGTCGACGGGCACCAGGATGTGCTTGAACATGCTTCGCTCCTTGCAGGTCAGTGAGGATTCATTCTGAAGGTGCACCTTGCCGCCTGGCTTGATGCGCGTCAAGCGCCGGGGTCAAGAAAGCCGCCGGCGCGCAGTGTCACCACCAGCGTGTCGCGGTGGCCGTGGCCGCCTTCCTCGGCGGGCTGGATCGGCGTCGATTCGTGGATCACGCGCGCGTCCTGCAGCAGCAGCACCGACCAGGGTTCTTCCAGCGTGAAGCGCTGGCCCTTGGGGCCGTCGAGTTCGAACACGCGCGTTTCGCCACCCTTGATGGCGTGGCGCGCGACCAGGAACACCGCCACCAGATCGACGCCGTCGCGGTGCGCGCCCTCGGGCGTGGGGCGGCCGATGCCATCGGTGGTGTCGATGCGGAACTGGTGCGCCTCGCCGTACCAGGGCTGCGTGCCCTGCAGCGCATCGGCCACGCGCGCCAGCCAGCGCAGCAGCGCGCGCCAGTCGGCCTGCGCCAGCGTGGCCGGGGCTACGGGGGCGAACCAGCGCTCCATGCCACCGTGCAGCGCGTTGTAGTCGAGCGGCTGCCAGTGCGGCCGATACGGCACGTCCTGCACCGCATCGCCCTGCACGGTGAACGAAGCGTGCCGGCGCTGGCGGTAGCGTCCGCCGTCCTTCAGGTACTCGTCGGGGGCGAGCTGGTCCCAGTCAGGCGCCAGCGCCGCCAGGCCGGCGGCACCGGCGCCCGCCAGCGCGCGCACGGCCGCCGCCGGCAACACGGCAAAGCCGCGCTGCGCCAGATCGCTCAGGTACTGGTCGGGGGTAGAGAACGGCGGCAGGAACATGGCGGTGGCGCGCGCGGGCAAAGCCGTGAGCATAGTCCTCCGCCGCGACACCCTTTGCGCCTGACCTGTGTCAAGGCCGCAATCAGGGCCAGCCGCTAGGCTCGCCGCAACCTCTGGAGAACACCCAATGCCCACCCTGCTCTGGTCCGACGAACTCGCCCTTGGCGTGGCCGCGATGGACGCCACCCACCAGGAATTCGTCACCCTGCTGGCCGACGTGGAAGCCGCCGACGACGCCGGCGTGCTGGCGGCCTGGCAAGCACTGGTCGAGCACACGCAGCAGCACTTCGACGCCGAAGACCGCTACATGCTGGCCACCCGCTTTGCCGCCGGCAACTGCCACACCACCCACCACAGGATGGTGCTGGACGTGCTGCGCCAGGGCCTGGCCATGGGTCAGGCGGGCGACCTGGCGCCGATCCGGCAGATGGCGCAGGAGCTGGCGGTGTGGTTCCCCCAGCACGCCGACAGCATGGACGCGGCGCTGGCCATGCACCTGCAGCGCGTCGGCTTCGACCCGGCCACCGGCACCATGGCGCACGCCGACGCCCTGCCGGCCGAGGTGATCCACGGCTGCGGCGGCGTGACCTGCACGCCGCAGGACGCGACCGACCGCGAAGCCACCGCCGCCTGAGCCCGACAGCGCGCCGCCCACGCCGCGCGCCCCGCCATGCCCGCCCCCGAATCGCTGGCCCACCGCCCCTACGAGGACGTGCAGGGCCTGCTCACCGGCACGCTGTTCATCGCGCTCGGCACGCTGATGTTCAGCCAGGCCAAGCTGCTGACCGGCGGCACCGCGGGCATCGCGCTGCTGATCAGCTACCTCACCGGCTGGCCGTTCGGCCCGGTGTTCTTCGCCGTCAACCTGCCGTTCTACCTGTTCGCCTGGAAGCAGATGGGCAAGGGCTTCACCCTGCGCACCGCGGCGGCGGTGAGCCTGATGTCGCTGTTCGCCTGGGCATTGCCCTGGGGCCTGGCGTTCGAGCGCCTGTCGCCGACGCTGGCGGCCGTGCTGGGCGGGCTGCTGGTGGGCGCGGGGCTGCTGATGCTGTTCCGGCACCGAGCCAGCCTGGGCGGCATCAACGTCGTCGCCCTGTTCCTGCAGGAGCGCCTGGGCTGGCGCGCCGGGCAGGTGCAGATGGTGCTGGACGTGCTGATCCTGCTGGCGGCGTTCGGCGTGACCGACCCGTGGCGCGTGGCGCTGTCGGTGCTGGGCGCCGTTGTGCTGAACCTGGCGCTGGCGATCAACCACCGGCCGGGGAGGTACATGGCGGTGTAGCGAGGAAACCCTTGTGCTTTTGTTTTGATAGTGGCTTGCGCTTGATCTGCAAGGATTTCAAGAGAAAATATTCTGAACTCAGCTTTATACGGGCGCAGGCAGCTATCTTTTTTGAGCTGGGTGGCCCTCACCCCAGCCCTCTCCCGCCCGCGGGAGAGGGAGTAAAACAGCACGCCGCGCGAAGCAGCGGCCTGACCCAGCCAAGGCCGAGCGCAGCGATGGCCCGAGTGGACTTCCCCTCCCCTCTGGCCGTGCCGAGAAGCGCAGGGCGTGGGGCGGGCATGGGCTGCGCAGCAAGCCCATGCTTCGTGCTCTGACTCGCTGCGGTTGTCTGAGCGAAGTGAACGCAGTGAACGAAGCGAGTTCCGCAGCGCCGCCCCGCGACCGAGCATCGCAGGTTGCCCGCAGCGAAGCGAAGGGACACGGCCAGTGGGGTCGCCTTTCTTTGCCTACTTTCTTTGGCGAGACAAAGAAAGTAGGTCGCCCGCCGGGGCGAACTCCCGGCCAGCAGCGCCTCCACCCCACCACCCCAGTAAAGCGCGACAATCCCCGAACGGCTCCCGCAGGAACCCCTTCTCCGCATGGAACTGCTCGCCCCCCTGCTCGTCTTCACCGCCCTCGCCATCGCCCTGAGCTTCAAGCCCTGGCGCCTGCTGGCGAACACCGCGCTGATCTCGCCCCTGCTGGCCGCGCTCGTCATCACCCCCTGGCTGTGGGCGCTGCCCTGGCTGCACCGCATGCCCATCCAGCTGCAGCTGTCGGGCGCCTGCCTCATCGGCCTGGTGCTCGGCTGGCCGCTGGCCGTGCCGGTGCTGTGCATCGTGGCACTCACCACCGGGCTCATCGCCCCCGTGCCCTGGCAGCAGCAGATCGACATGGCGCTGTGGCTGGGCATCGTGCCCGCCACGCTGTCGTTCCTGCTGGGCATGGCGCTGCGCCGCTGGGTGTGGAAGAACCTGTTCGTCTACATCCTGGGCCGCGCCTTCCTGGGCACCGCCATCTGCCTGTTCGTCAGCGGCGCGCTGGCGCAATGGTCGGGCCAGATACTGACCGTGACCGTGGAGCCCGACCTGGCCATGGTGGCGCGCTGGCTGCTGGCCTGGGGCGATGCGGTGGTGACCGGCATGATGGTGGCGGTGTTCGTCGCCTTCCGGCCGCAGTGGCTGGCCACCTGGTCCGACAGCCTCTACGTGCCGCCACCGGTGAAATGAACACCCCCTGAGCCGCTGCGCGCCTTCCCCCTGAAAGGGGGACAACGCCAGCGGCCGGGCCAAGCCCGCTCCACGGCGTTCCCGCATGGCCTGCTCCGCGGCCATCGGTTCAGCTATAGGTGCTGAGGCCCTGAACGCCAACATCGCCACCGCGCAGGTGACGCGGGCACAATGGCGCCCGACCATGACCACACGCCCCCGCTTCCACCCGCTGCGCCCGCTGCTCACCGGCATGCTGGCGCTGCTGCCGCTGACGGCGACGCTGGTGCTGCTGTTCTGGGCCCTGCAGCTGGTGGCGCAGTGGCTCGGGCCGGGCAGCACCTTCGGCACGCTGCTCACTCGCATCGGCCTGGGTGTGGCGGCCCATTCGCCGCTGCTGGGCTACCTGATGGGCGTGCTGCTGCTGCTGGCGCTGGTGTACGGCACCGGCCTGCTGGTCGAGGCCGGGCTGCAGCGCGGGCTCGACCGCATGGTCAAGGCGCTGATGCAGCGCATTCCGGTGGTGCGCACGGTGTACGACGTGGCGCACCGGCTGGTGGGCCTGCTCAGCACGCCGAAGGACGAGGGCCTGAAGTCGATGAGCCCGGTGTGGCTGTACTTCGGCGGCCCCCCGGCCGAGGGCGAGGCCGCCAGCAGCACGGTGGTGCTGGGCCTGCTGACCACGCAAGCGCCGGTGATGCTGGGCGGCCAGCCGTTTCACGGCGTGCTGGTGCCCACAGCGCCGGTGCCGGTGGGCGGTGGCCTGCTGTTCGTGCCGGCGGCCTGGGTGGTGCCGGCCGACGTGGGCATCGAGGGCGTGACCAGCATCTACGTGTCGATGGGTGTCACGGCCGGCGAATACCTGGGCGGCACGCGGCCCCCGCGCCGCAGCACATAGCCCCTGACCCGCTGCGAACATTGAGCCGGATCAAGACACGCCGGTACCATACAGGCCACACTCGCCGCATGGCTATTCGCTTGAAAGGAAAACAACGATGAAACTCTGGCAAGACCTCTTCGGCACCGACTATGGCCTCATGAGCATCGCCGGCATCATCTTCATGATCTTCATGGGGATCTGGTTCGTGCGTTTCTTCATCCGCAAGGCGTCCGAGCCGCCGCGCGACCAGTAAGCAGCTTTTGGGCCGCCAGCGCAATCTGGGTCTGCGCTGGCAGCTATCAAAACTACATCACGCCAGTCTTCGCCTCGGCCTCCTGCAGGCTGCGCCACATCACCTTGCCCGAGCCGCTCTTGGGCAGTGCGTCGGCAAACTCCACCACGCGTGGCACCTTGTACACCGCCATGTGGTCGCGGCACCAGTCGATGATCTCCTGCTCGCTCACCTGGCCCTGGTGGCTGGGCCGCAGCACCACCACCGCCTTCACCGATTCGCCGCGATAAGCGTCCTTGGTGGCGATGATGCAGGCCTCCTGGATCGCCGGGTGCTTGAACATCAGCGCCTCCACCTCGGCCGGCCACACCTTGAAGCCGCTGGCGTTGATCATGCGCTTGAGGCGGTCGGTGATGAAGAAGTAGCCGTCCTCGTCCACCCGGCCCAGGTCGCCCGAGCGGAAGAAGCGCTTGCCGTCCAGCTCGAAGAACGCGGCCTCGGTGGCCTCGGGCCGCTTCCAGTAGCCCTGGAACACTTCCGGCCCGTGGATCACGATCTCGCCCTGCTCGCCCTGCGGCACTTCCTTCAGAGTTTCCGGGTCGACCACGCGCGCGTCGGTGCTCATGAACGGGATACCCAGGCACTGCTGCTTGGTGTGGTCCACCGGGTTCTGGTGCGAAGGCGCGGCGGTCTCGGTCAGGCCGTAGCCCTCGGCGTAGCGCAGGCCGTAGGCGTCGAACAGGCGCTGCGCCACCGCCTGCGGCATGGCCGCACCGCCGCCGCTGATGGTCTTCAGGCTGGTCAGGTCGAAGCTGGCGAAGTTGGGGCTGGCCAGCAGGTCGATGATCATGGTGGGGATGTTGGTGAAGTTGGTCACCTTCCAGCGCGAGATCAGGCGCCCGGCCAGTTCGCGGTCCCAGCGCGGCATCAGGATCATGGTGGCACCCGCATACACCGAGGCGTGCATCACCGCCACCATGCCGGTGATGTGGAACATCGGCACCACCACCAGGCCCACGGTTTCGGCGGTGGCCACGCTCCACAGCGCGCAGGCCACGGCGTTGTGCATGATCGAGGCGTGCGTGTGCATGCAGCCCTTGGGCAGGCCGGTGGTGCCGCTGGTGTAGGGCAGCACGCTCAGGTCCTGCGGGCCGGCGGTGGCCTCGGCCAGCGGGCCGTCGAAGGCCAGCGCATCCTTCCACGCATGCACCTGGCCGCCGGCCAGCGCCGGCAGCGCGTGGTGCGTCAGCAGCCAGTCGCGCCAGGTTTCGGGCGGGGCGTCGTTGCCTTCCACGTTGCCGTCGAAGGCGTCGGTGAACTGGGTGACGATCAGGTGCTGCAGGCGCTGGCCTTCGGGCAGCGCGTCGCTGGCGCGGGCCAGCTCGCCGGCCAGGTCGGCGGTGGTGATGGCCACCTTGGCGTCCGGGTCGGTGATGTAGTGCTTCAGCTCCTCGGCGCGGTTCATCGGGTTCACCGGCACCACCACCGCGTCGGCGCGCAGGATGGCGAAGTGCGCCACCACCAGCTGCGGCGAGTTCTGCATGTTCAGCACCACACGGTCGCCCTTTTGCACACCCAGCGATTGCAGGTAGGCCGCCAGGCGCTCGGCGGCGGCCTTCAGCTGCGCCCAGGTCATCACCGTGCCGAAGAACACGATGGCCGGCTTGTCGGGGTAGCGCAGCGCGCTGATGGCCAGGTTCTGCCACAGCGAGGTGGCGGGCGGGGTGATGGCGTGCGGCAGGCGGGGCGGCCAGAACTTGTGGTGCGGGCGCATGGGCGAAAGGTCTCCTTTGAATCTGTGGATTCAATCCTAGCGCGGGCACCGCGGGGGGCGATACGCTGCTTTGTCGCGGCGGCGACGCGGGCACGCGCCAGCCAGCGCACGCAGGCGCGCAGGGCCCTGCCGCAGCGCCATGAAAAAAGCGCCTGCCCCGCCGGGGTTCAGGCGATTTTTCAAGCCTTTTCGGCCTTCAGCCGGCGCCAGTCAAGCGCCGGCAGCTATCGAATCAGAAGCAAACCGCGGGCCGATCAGGCCAGCTTGCAGCCGGCACCCGAATCCTCCAGCGCCTTGGCGGCCACGCCGATGATGCGGTTCTCGCCGTTGGCCACGGTGCGCAGGTAGATGTCCTGCACCGGGTTGTGCGCCTTGCCCATGCGCCACCGGCCACGCGGGCTGTCGATGACGGCCGCCTCCATGGCACCGTAGAGTTGCTCGCGCTTGCCCGTGTCGCCCTGTACCGCCTCCAGGCCTTGGCGCAGCAGCAGGCCGCTGTCGTAGCCCTGCATGGCGTACACGTCGGGCTCGCTGCGGAAGGTGCGCGAATAGGTGTAGCGGAACTCGCCATTGCGCACCGACGGCAGCAGGTTGCTGTAGTGCAGCGTGGTCACGATGCCTTCGGCCGCGGTGCCGGTGTCGCCCAGCACGCCCTCGGTCAGGAAGCCCGAGCCGTACAGCGGAATGCGGTGGCGCAACCCGGCCTTCTCGTAATCCTGCATGAACTTGACCGCACCGCCGCCGGCGAAGAAGCAGGCAACGGCGTCGGGCTTGAGCTGCGCGATCTCGGCCAGCACGGCGCTGAAGTCGGTGCTGGGGAACGGCACCTTCAGCTCCTTCACGATGCTGCCGCCGGCCTTGACGTAGCCCTCGCGGAAGCCCTCCAGCGAGTCGGCCCCGGCCGGATAGTCCCACGTGACCCACACGGCGCGGCGCGCCTTGCGCTCGATCATGGCCTGGCCCAGCGCCACCGTGGGCTGCCCCATCGTGAACGAGGTGCGGAACACGTTGGGCAGGCAGGCGTTGCGCGTCACCGCGTGCACGCCGGCGTTGGGGATGATGCTGAGCGTGCCGCTCTCGGCCACCACCTTCTGGATCGCCATCTGCACGCCCGAGTGCACGGTGCCGACGATCACATCCACCTTGTCCTGCGCCACCAGGCGGCGCGCGTTGGCATCGGCCTTCTTCGGCTCGGATTCGTCGTCCAGCTTGATCCATTCCACCTCGCGCCCGGCCAGGCGCCCGCCCTTCTCGGCCACGGCCATGCGCATGCCGTTCTCGATGGCCTCGCCCAGCTTGGCGTAGGTGCCGCTGTAGGGCAGCATCAGGCCCACCTTGAACCTGGCCGGCGCGGCCGCCGGCGCCGCCTGCGCCAGCACATGGCCCGCCCCCAGCACGCCCGAGGCGGCCCCGACCACCGACACACTTCGCGCCAACACCTGGCGGCGCGACAACTTCTCGAAACCCTTGCGCATCACAACCCCACTGCTTCTGTACAAAAAAAGTTCAGGTTACATCCTGTGTATGCACAGCATTCCAGGAAATTGGTTCTCAAATCCTGACGCCAAGATGACGCAAAGTCGCGGTCGCACCACGGCGGCGCGTCAAATAAATCACGCTGGCCCGCTTCGGCGCCAGCCCGCCACGGCCGGGCGCCACCCCAAAAGCAAAAGGGTTCGCCGGCCAAGCCAGAGCGAACCCTTGCGGTGACGCTGCGCCGCCGGCGGGCGGCGCGTGGGGGGCGCGGATCAGATCGCCGCGTCGTCCTCTTCGCCGGTGCGGATGCGCACCACGCGCTCGACCGGAGTGACGAAGATCTTGCCGTCGCCGATCTTGCCGGTGCGCGCGGCCTTGACGATGGCCTCGACGCAGCGGTCCACGTCGCCGTCGCCCACCACCACCTCGATCATCACCTTGGGCAGGAAGTCGACCACGTACTCGGCGCCGCGGTACAGCTCGGTGTGGCCCTTCTGGCGGCCGAAACCCTTGACTTCGGTCACGGTGAGGCCGGTGACGCCGACGTCGGCCAGCCCCTCGCGCACTTCCTCCAGCTTGAAGGGTTTGATGATGGCGGTGATCTGCTTCATGCGTTGCTCCTGAAATCCTAGGCTCGGAATCTGTTGGTCATAGGATAACGCCAGTCCTTGCCGAATCCGCGGTGCGTCACGCGCGTGCCCTCGGCCGACTGGCGGCGTTTGTATTCATTGATCTTGATCAGACGCGTGACCAGCTCCACGTCCTCGGGCCGGAAGCCCTCGGCCACCAGCTCGGCCACGCCCAGGTCGTTCTCCATGTAGCGCTCGATGATCGCATCCAGCACCTCGTAGGGCGGCAGGCTGTCCTGGTCGGTCTGGCCCTCGCGCAGCTCGGCGCTGGGCGGGCGGGTGATGATGCGCTCGGGGATCGGGTTGTCCACCGTGCCGAAGGGGTTGTGCGCGTTGCGCCAGCGCGCCAGGCGGAACACCGCCGTCTTCACCACGTCCTTGATCGGCGCGAAGCCGCCGCACATGTCGCCGTACAGCGTGCTGTAGCCCACGGCGTATTCGCTCTTGTTGCCGCAGGCCAGCACCAGGTGGCCGTGCTTGTTCGACAGCGCCATCAGCATGATGCCGCGGATGCGCGCCTGGATGTTCTCCTCGGTCGTGTCCTCGGGCTTGCCGGCAAACAGCGGCTGCAACGATTGCTTGAAGCTCTCGAACTCGGGCCGGATGGAGATTTCGGCATAGTGCACGCCCACGCGCCGCGCCATCTCGCGCGCGTCCTCCACGCTGATGCCGGCCGTGTAGGGGCTGGGCATCATCACCGCGTGCACGTTGCCCGCGCCCAGCGCGTCCACCGCCAGGGCCAGCACCAGCGCCGAATCGATGCCGCCCGACAGGCCCAGCGCCGCCGTCCTGAAGCCGTTCTTGCCCATGTAGTCGCGCAGGCCCATCACCAGCGCGTCCCACAGGTCGGCGTCGTGGTCGCGCGCGGGCGCCGTGGATGCTTTCAATTCAATAGCTGCCGGCGCCCGCTGCGCCTGCACAAACCACAGTTTTTCTTCAAAACTCGGGGCGCGGCCGGCCAGTTGCGCATCGGGGCCGACGGCGAACGAGTGGCCTTCGAACACCACCTCGTCCTGCCCGCCCACCAGGTGCGCATACACCAGCGGCAGGCCCACGGCCTTCACGCGCTCGATCATCATGGCCTCGCGCTCGTAGCCCTTGCCCACATGGAAGGGCGAGGCGTTGATCACGGCCAGCAACTCGGCCCCCGCCTCTTTCGCCAGTTGCGCCGGCTCGTCGAACCACGCGTCCTCGCAGATCAGCAGGCCCACGCTCACGCCGCCGGCCTGAAACACGCAGGTGCCCTGCCCCGGCACGAAGTAGCGCCGCTCGTCGAACACCTGGTAGTTGGGCAGCAGGCGCTTGGCATAGGTCTCGATCACGCGGCCATCGCGGATCACGCTGGCCGAGTTGGTGCGCTGGCTCACGGTGATGCTCTTGCCGCGCTGGCCCTTGCCCACCGGGTGGCCCACCACGATGGCCATGTCGGTCAGCCCCGCGGTTTCGCGCGCCACCGTCTTCACCGCCTCGTCGCAGGCGGCGATGAACGAGGGGCGCAGGAACAGGTCTTCGCAGATGTAGGCGCAGATCGACAGCTCGGGCGTCAGCAGCAGGCGCGCGCCCTGGGCGTAGGCCGTTCTGGCCGCGTCGATGATCTTCTGCGCGTTGCCCGGCATGTCGCCGACGACGAAATTGAGCTGGGCGACGGCGATCTGCAAGGTCATGGCGGGCTGGGGCAACAACAATGGCCCGCATCGTAACCGGGCGGCCACCCATGGGCCGGCCGAGCAGGCTGGCCGGCCTTGCCGGTTGGATTGCAAAATGTTACATTAGCCCACTCTGTCATTCGAGGACGCCTACATGCACCCGTCAGCCGTCAGCCGTCAGCCGTCAGCCGTCAGCCGTCAGCCGTCAACCGTTGTTCGCCTGAAAGGGCTTTGGGGCCGCGCGCTCGCGGCGCTGGCGCCCTTGGGCCTGGCGCTGGGCCTGGCCGCCGCACCCGCTGGGGCGCAGGCCGCCGTCATCACGTTTGATGATCTGACCTGCAGTGCTGGCGGCACGCCGATCCCCAATGGCCACGCCGGGCTGAACTGGAGCAATTTCTACTGCGTTGATGGTGCAACGGCGTATGGCGGCAACTCCGGCTACAACGCCGGCCGCGTCTCGGGCAGCCATGTGGCGCTTAACGGGCTTGGTTCCCCCGCCGAATTCATCGTCACCGCCCCCGGCGGCACCAAGTTCAACTTCAACAGCGTGTACCTCACGGGCGCGTGGAACGACGACCTGATTGTCACCATCGTCGCCTACCGTGATGGCACGGCGGTGTCGACCACCACGCACACGCTGTCGGCCACGGCCCCTACGCTGGTGACCTTGAGCCTGAGCCAGATCGACCGTGTGCGTTTCTCGTCGGCGGGCGGAACGCCCCATGCCGCCTACGGCACCAACTTTGGCTATCAATTCGCCATGGACAACCTCGACATCAACTTCAACCTGCCGGCCACCGGCGTGACCGCCGTGCCCACGCTGTCGCAATGGGGCTTGATGCTGCTGGGCCTGGCCGCCGCCGGGCTGGGCGCGCGGCGCCTGCGCCGGAGCTGAGCGGCGGCTGCGAGCGCAGGGCGCCCTGGCGGCACCCTGCCCGGCGGTACGCTGGAGTCTGGAAGCCGCACGGCCTGGGCGCCATGCGGTGCGGACACACGCACGACGAACCCGCCGCAGTGCTCGGCCCCCAGCGTGCCGCGCAGGGGTGATTCCATTTCCAATGCAATGCGTCAATCACCGTCATTGCGGCGAAGGCCGGGATCCATGTTGCTCCGCACATGCCGTCTGGATTGCGGCTGCGTGTCGCGGTACGGGGCAGGCTTTGCGCCGGAATGACGAGATATGGCAGCTTTCATCTGGAATGTGAACGAGCCCATGGACCGGAGCTGGCCGTGCCGTTGCATCGATGGCCGTGCACCCGCGCGTTCGGGCTGCTGACGCGCAGCACCCTGCCCTCGCTCAGGTCAGGGCTGTCATGGCCGCACGGGATGGCCGGCCCGCCGGGGTAAGCTGGCGGCCATGCATCGCCTGGCACCCCACCCACACTTCGGCCTGGTGGCGCTGGCCGCCGCCGTGCTCGCGGCCTGCCAGACGCCGCCCACGCCCGAGCCACCGCCACCCGAGCCGCGGCCCATGGCATCGCAGACCTGCCCGCCTGTGCGGTATCCGGCCACCGCCATGCGCATCGGCCTGCAGGGCCAGGTGCGCGTGCAGCTCACGGTCGATCTGCAGGGCCACGTGACGCAGGCGCGGTTGGTCGAGCCTTCGCAGTTGACCATCCATTCCGAGCGCGATCCCGACCCGCCAGCCGCGCAGCGCCGTGCCGCCACGCTGACGCTGGAACGCGCCGCGCTGGCCATCGCGCGCCGCTGCACGCTGCCGCCGGTAGTGGGCAACTACGCGCCCGCCACCGCCGTGCTGCCGTTTCACTTCGACCTGGAGTAAGCCACGATGCGCGTGCAGTGGGTGGACGACCCGCGGCGGATCGACGCCGATTCATGGAACGCGCTGCTGGCCACCCAGGCCACGCCCACGCCCTTCATCCGCCACGCCTACCTGGCCGCCCTGCACGACAGCGGCAGCGCGGTGCCGGGCACGGGCTGGGCGCCGCGCTTCTTGCTGCTGTGGGACGGCGCCGAGCTGGCCGCCGCCTGCCCGCTGTACGTCAAGGCGCATTCGTATGGCGAATACGTGTTCGACTGGGCCTGGGCCAACGCCTATGCCGAGCACGGCCTGCGCTACTACCCCAAGGCGCTGGTGGCGGTGCCGTTCACGCCGGTGCCGGGCAGCCGCCTGCTGGCGCGCGATGCGGCAACGCGCGCGGCGCTGGTGCGGGCGCTGGTGGACTGGTGCGAGGCGCAAGGGCTGTCGTCGCTGCACGTGCTGTATGGCGATGCGGCCGACCACGCGGCGTGCGAGGCCGCGGGCCTGATGCAGCGCCAGCAGGTGCAGTTTCACTGGAAGAACCGCCACCCGGCCGAGGCGCGCCCCTTCACCAGCTTCGACGACTTCCTCGCCTCGCTGTCGCAGGACAAGCGCAAGAAGATCCGCCAGGAGCGGCGCAAGGTGGCCGAGGCGGGCGTGCGCTTTCGCTGGGCGCGCGGCGCCGACATCGCGCCGGCGGACTGGGCCTTCTTCTATCGCTGCTACGAGCGCACCTACCTGGAGCACGGCAACGCGCCGTACCTGACGCCGGCCTTCTTCGACGCCATGGCGCGCGACATGGCCGATGCGTGGGTGCTGTTCATCGCCGAACGCGGGGGGATGCCGATTGCTTCCAGTTTGATAGCTGTCGGCGCTGATTCGGCGGGCGCTGGGGGCGCAATGGGAGCTGATTTTTCGCGGCTTCCGCCGCTCCTACAAGGGATGGCGCGGCCCCGGGCCGGGGTAGGAGCGGCGGAAGCCGCGAACGAACAGCATGAAGCGCCGGCGACCGGCGCGGGCACGCCGCCGCCCGCCCCACCCGCCTTGGCCGCCGCGCCCGCTGCCCCCATCGCCTACGGCCGCTACTGGGGCGCGCTGGAGCGCGTGGACTGCCTGCATTTCGAGGCCTGCTACTACCAGCCGATCGACTGGTGCATCCGCCACGGCGTGGCGCGCTTCGAGGGCGGCGCGCAGGGCGAGCACAAGATGGCGCGTGCGCTGATGCCGGTGCCCACGGCCAGCCACCACTGGCTGGCGCACCCGGCCTTCGCCGACGCGGTGGGGCGCTTTCTGGCGCGCGAAGCCGAGGGTATCGACGGCTACATGGAACATCTGGAAAATCGATCACCCTTCAGGCGCTGACCGCCGCGGCGCCTGAGAACCCGAAAAGCAAGAAAGGACATCGGCATGGAAATCGAACTGAACGGCTACTACACCATGATCCTGGCCACCCTGGTGCTGCTGCTGGGCCGCTTTCTGGTGGTCAAGGTCAGGTTCCTGTCGGACTTCAACATCCCCGAGCCGGTGGCGGGCGGGCTGGTGGCGGGCGTCATCGTGTTCCTGCTCAACGTGTTCTTCGGGCTCACCTTCAAGTTCCAGACACAGTTGCAGACGGCTTTCATGCTGATGTTCTTCTCGTCCATCGGCCTCAGCGCCGACTTCACGCGCCTGAGGGCCGGCGGCAAGCCGCTGGCGGTGTTCTTGATGGTGGTGGCCGTGTTCATCGTGGTGCAGAACACGGTGGGCGTGGGCCTGGCGGCGGCGCTGGGGCTCGATCCGCTGATCGGGCTGGTCACCGGCTCCATCACCCTCACCGGCGGCCACGGCACGGCCGGCGCCTGGGGGCCGGTGCTGGAGAGCAAGTACGGCATCACCGGCGCCACCACGCTGGGCATCGCCACGGCCACCTTCGGCCTGGTGGCGGGCGGGCTGATCGGCGGGCCGGTGGCCAAGCACCTGATCAAGCGCATTGGCCACAGCAAGCTGGCCCCGCCCACGCGGCAGACCGAGGTGGAGGCCGTGGCCGCGGCGCAGTCGCTGTACAGCACGCGCCACACCGAGGCCGGCGACGAACCCGACGCCGCCATGTTCGACAAGCCGGACGAGATCCGGCTGATCACCGCCTCGTCCACCATCGAGACGCTGGCCTTGTTTGCCGCCTGCATGGCCTTTGCCGGCGTGATGACCACGGTGGCCAAGGGCACGGTGTTCGAGCTGCCGACCTTCGTGTGGGCGCTGGGCGGCGGCGTGGTGATCCGCAACGTGCTCACGCACTTCTTCAACTTCGACATGTTCGACCGCGCCATCGACGTGTTCGGCAACGCCTCGCTATCGCTGTTTCTGGCCATGGCGCTGCTGTCGCTGCGGCTGTGGGAGCTGACCTCGCTGGCGCTGCCGGTGATGGTGATCCTGTTCGCGCAGGTCGGCGTGATGATGCTGTACGCCGCCTTCGTGACCTTCAAGGTGATGGGCAGCGACTACGACTCGGCCGTGCTGGCCGCCGGGCACTGCGGCTTCGGCATGGGCGCCACACCCACGGCCATTGCCAACATGCAGGCCATCACCGACCGCTATGGCGCGTCGTACAAGGCCTTTTTGATCGTGCCGATGGTGGGCGCGTTCTTCGTCGATCTGGTGAACGCGGCGGTGCTGCAGTTCTTTACGCAGCTGCCGTTCCTGCAGTGAGGCGATGGCCTGAATTGGGGAGTATGTGTCTTCAGCGCTTGTCCAGCGGTCGCTGCGAGCCATATGTATGGGGAGTATATGGCGCAGGCGATGAAAAAAGCCGGGGGCTCTTGCTGGCCCCCGGCTTGCCTGGTGCGGGATGCGGCGCGCGTGCCGTGCCTTACTCGCGGTCGCGGCGCGGTGCCCGCTGGCCCGGGCGCACGCGCTGGGCGCGGCCTTCGCGGTACACCACCCGCGTGGGCTTGAGGTCGTAATACGGGTCGGCGTCGGGGCCGCAGTTGGCGTCGGCGATGCCGAACACCATGGTGGCGCCCTGGCCGTACCTGTAGGGCACGGTCTGGTGCAGCTGGTACGACATGTCCACGGGCGGGGTGGAGGTCTGCGAAATGATGTTGCCCTTGGGGCCCATGACGGTGTAGCACGCGGCCTGGGCGCCGGCGGCCAGCAGCAGGGTGGCGACGAAGGTGGCGGTCTTTTTCATGGCGCTATTTTGCAGTTGCTTACAGATATGCGCCCGAGTCTGCCGCGCTGGGCGCGCTTGTCAAGCAGACGGCGCCGACAGCGCGGCCCGGGCGTGCAGGGGGTGGCAGCGGGTGTGTCGTGTAGCCCACATCGGACAGCGCGCAGGCCCATTCGCCTTCGAGCATGGCGAATGACCAACGAATGACGAATGACAAATGACTTCGCTGCGCTTCAATGACAAATGGCGCATTGGTCATTGGTCATTTGTCATGCGGCGCCAGCCGCGGTCATTGGCCATCGTCCTTGAGCGCAAAACAGCATCAGGCCGCGGCGGCCTCGAAGCGCTGGTCCAGCGCGCGGCCCACTTCGGCTTCGAGCGCCTGGCGGTCGGTGCTGCCGGCGCCGCGACGGCCTTCGCCGCGCTCCCAATCGGGGTGGCCGCGCGCCGCGCCCAGCGCCCGCACCACGCCGCGCAGCCCTTCGTCGACGCGCTCGTCGGCCACGCGCAACTTGTCCTGCGCGGCGTGGCCGCGCTGCTCCAGCGCGCGGGCCAGGTCCAGCAGGTGGTCGGCCAGCAGCAGCAGCACCGGGTCTTCCACCGTCAGCTCCTGCACGCCGGCCAGGCGGTTCTCCAGCTTGCGCCACAGCGGCCGCCAGCCGCCACTGGCCGCGCCGCCAATGGTGGCGCCCAGCGTGGTGGCGGCGCCCAGCGACAGGCCGGCCATGGCCACGTCGGCCACCACGCCCAGCCCCGCGCCGATCATGGCGCCCAGGCCCAGGCGCTTGCCGGCTTCTTTCAGCAGCTCGGGGTTGAACAGATCATCCTCCCAGCGGCCGCCCAGCTGCGGCATCTCGGCCAGCTCGGCGTCGTCGGGGCGAAAGGCGAACACGGCCAGCAGCTCGTCGACGGCGCGCCGCGCGTGGCGCCGCACGTCGTCCTGGAAGGCACGCACGAAGGCCTTCTGGCGCAGGTCGTCTTCAAATTCCTCGGCCGGCAGCGCGCGCCGCATGGCGGCCACGTCGATCAGCGTGGACGCCACCACGCGGCAGGCGGCCAGGCGCCGCTCACGCGCCTGCAGCGTCAGCGCATCGACGATGCCGTTCAGCTGCTGGCGCCGCGCCGGCAGCAGCGTGGCCAGGTCGCTGTAGAGCTGGCGCTCGGAGCCGTTGAACGGCGCCACCACGTCGAACTCGACCCGCGCGTGCAGGCCGCTTTCCAGCAGCACCTGGTGCCAGTCGTCCAGCCGCGTGTTCAGGTAGCGCACGAAGTTCAGCACCGGCATGATGGGCTTGGCGCACCAGCTCAGGATCTCGATCTCGGCGCGGTACTTGGGCAGCACCGGCTCGCGCGTGTCGATCACGATCATGGCCGCGTCGGCCTGTTCGATCAGCGCGCGCAGCACCTTGGCCTCCTGCTCGAAGCTGCGGCTGGCCTCGGGGCCGCGCAGGAAGGCGCGCACGCGCTCGGGGCGCGAATCGGCCTCCAGCGTGTTCAGGTATTCAAGCAGCGCGACCGAATCCTCCAGCCCCGGCGTGTCGATGAAGCGCACGGCCACGGCACCGTCCAGCCGCAGGTCAATGGCCTCGGCGTGGCGCGTGGTGCCGGGGCGGTCGGACACCTCGCCGAAGTCGACCTGGCGCGTCAGCGTGCGCAACAGCGAGGTCTTGCCGGCGTTGGTGTGGCCGACGATGGCGATGCGGAGCGGCTCGGTCATGGTCATGAAATTACCCCCTCTCCCGCTGGCGGGAGTGGGTTGGGGTGAGGGCATGCAGTGTTGCGGATGGTCGCGCCGCCCCCTCACCCCTGCCCTCTCCCCAGAGGGGCGAGGGAGTTCCGTGCCGGGCGTGGCGGCGGGAAAAAAAAGACATCGTCATGTCGTCATACATCGCCAGACGCTATCCAACTAATAGCTGCCTCCGCTGATTCGACAGGCGCCAGGGCCTCGAAACCCTCTGCATCCAGCCACGCACGCCAGCGCTGCACCGCCGCCTC
>JRYL01001560.1_pt1 | contig 22087 bp, 46 predicted proteins | sample 235391 | NCBI WGS metagenome assembly JRYL01 (sample SAMN03074223, study PRJNA261481) | activated sludge metagenome | biome: Wastewater Treatment Plant; feature: Wastewater; material: Activated sludge; isolation source: activated biomass of a wastewater treatment plant treating wastewater from... ...
TTTTCTAAACTAAAAATAGTATAGCAAATAACTTGAAAGTTGTCAAGGATTATTTATCAATATTTAATGAATTGCGGGAATTCTGAGAAGGTTCGATAACAACAACACTATACTCTTTCTTACCTAATACTTTAGAAGCCACTACGTTAAATAATCCATATTGATATGTAGAATTGAGAGGACTATGAGTTATTGTGCGAAGATTGCCCATGTTAAAACCCACGCCTTGTAGTAATATTTCTGGTGTCGAGACAGGGTTGCCATCATAGACTACAAACTTGCTTCTATTATGCTTAAAACCGATAAAACCCCAAGTGTATTCATAGATAAGTTCATAGTTAAAAGAGTCTTGTTCCTTGAGCGGTCGTTCACTATTAGGCTTACCTAATTGCAAAATAACCTCTTGCGGAGTTTTGTCTATGACATTATTCAGATTGACATATTGCCTTGTATCAATCTTTTTAGTAGGAGGCGAGTAAAACTTAAACACAAACCCTAACAGCATTATAATAATGAGAAACAAGTATAGATATTTATATTTAGTCATCTGTTGCCACCTCAGCTAAATCATCTGATAAAACTTCTAAACACTTTGCAGCTGACACGTCATTAGCAGCCGGCCCATCAATTTCCTCTATAAATTGTTTTATCCATGCGTTCGCAGGAATTATATAAGGTCTTACTTTAGGTTGAATTGATATTTTCTCAGAAAACACAACAACCGTTTTTAACCTCGTTTTTGTTTTGATAAAATTTGCAATAGAGCGTCTTGTGCATTGAGCTGACTGTCCAACAACCTCATCAGGTTGTTTTGATTGCAAATAGCCTATAAATTTATCAGGAGTGCGGAGTATCTCTTCGACATAGGTTTTTAACTGGGCATTTGTCATTAAAACTCCTCCTCAGAGAGATACGTTAAATCATCTCCCTCTAAATCATTGATAACACTCATTGCGTCTTTATCAAACGTAAAGGAGTTTCCAACATAAGAATTAGGCATCTCTTCAAGAGGCGTATTACTAACTATTGCTATTGCCTCCTCTAGAGAATCAGCCTGAATTTTAGCTTCACCTGAAACCGCCCATTCGTAGGGTATGTAGTATGTTTTTGCCATTGTGTTGTTCTCCTTTTTACTTGATTATCTCCTTAAGTTCCCTCTTGACTTGCCTTGCTAATTCACCCCGCCACCTGTGGGAATTAAGTAAGAATCCTTTGACCGTTTCACGTGCGGAGAGTTCTTCAACTTCCGCATCTTCAGTAACTTGATTCATATTAAACATACGGTCAACAAGTTTCTTTGCCGTTGCATCCATGTTATCCCAGTTGCGTTTAATTGTTCCGGCAAATTGGTAAAGAGGTCTATGTGTAATTTCAATCTCCTCAATCTCCTCAATCTCCTCAATCCCCTCAATCTCCATTGTGTTTGCTCCTTTTGTTTAATCTCTCATCTTTAATAGATTACCATATTGCTTATGAGTTGTCAAGTATTTTATCAAAACCCGCAATATTTAATTTTTGAGGTTGCGGAGGTTTTATATGAGAGATAATACCATCAGCGTCCTTTGCAAGAGTTTCAAGATTATCTAACACCTCTTGAAATTGATTTTCATAAGGTGCGGGCAGTTCTTTAGTAAACTCCACTTGACCAGTCTCCACATTAAGAAATGGATTAGATTTACTTAACTCATTGCGGAGTCTACTTCTTTGAAATTCTGAGAGTTTATATTCTTCTGGTTGCAAAGATTGATATATCAAAACAATCTTAGAAGCATCAAAATAAACCCTATCCTTTCCATAAGAAGACCATCGTTTACCACCTATTAAGGTAAGCACTTCAATAAGTTTTTCTATATCTTTATCCATATAGAGAATATACCATATTGCTTACTAAGTGTCAAGAATTATTTTCAACAATTTTTAATTTCAACAATCTTCTTTTTGTTATTTTGGATTTTAGGAACTAAAATCCAAAGTAGAGATAACATACCTCTCATTTATAGGCAGGGAGTAATATTCTCACAGGAAAGAGATAAATTTGGAAAGTACCAAAAAGGAACTATCCAAATTTTGGAAAGTACCAAAAAGGGATTATCCAATTTTAGGTAGTATTTATCTACAGTTTATACAGATTCTCAAAATTTGGTAAAAATTGGTAAAAATTGATAGACCCTTCTCTCAACTCTCTAAAAACGAGGAATTTTGAATGAAGCCCTTCAAAATTCCTGAGTTTCAGAAGATTCCTGAAGCGGGGAGGTTCGCGGTAAGGTTTCTTTTTTGTTCCTCTCTTAATCTTAGTATAAAGGTTTTTTTAACTCTTGTCAAGTCCCCAAATCACTTTGTTGTAACTCGTTTATTTGCAATAAGTTACAACAGGTCGGAAAACGGTATGTCTTTACAATTAGTTGGTTTTTTCACGTTGAAAATTTGACCCTCAGACAGCACAAAAAAGCCCTCTTCAATTTTGCTCCTTTCAAAACCGACTTTTATCGTCCGATTTTCTTTGTTAGCTCGTGACCTTCAGATGCCCTCTTTGGGTAGGTTTTATACTACCGTAGCAGAATATTTTCTTATAAAACGTCTTGACTCTCTTCGCTCAATGTATTAGAATTAGCTTAGTTGGTTAATAGCGATATTAACCGATGATGATGTTTCAAGAACGAGTTGCAGGTCTAAACACCTCGTTAAACATTTGAAGTTCATCCGAACCCATTTGAATAACAGCGAATAGTTGCAAAACTTTCTTAATTCATATTTATCAATAGTAACGATTCTTGACAACCAAGTTACCGCCTGATAAGCACTTTGGTCGGGATTAACCACACACCGCCGTTTCTCAGGACAGAATGATTTTTCTCTCAAGTGAAAGACACCTGGAGCAGGAAGTCACTCTTATAAACAACCTGTGAATGTAGAGTACTAAATGCGGAGCTTAATGTCAAGAGTTAACAAAGGCAAGCATAAATATAATGCTTGCCTTTTTACCTGCCCCCTTGCTCGAATAACGTAACGGATTCCGTGCCGTTCTTACACATCCAAAAAGTCGTTTAATTTTTCAGCTAATGCGGAAAGTTCTAAATCAAGACCCTTAAACCTACTTAAAGGATTGACCCTCTCTAAAAGTTCCTCATCAAGTAAAACCTCTTGACAGATAACCGCCATAATAGCGAACTCTCTTCTAGAGAACCCCGCAATACTAAAACCTGATTCTTTTTGTGATTGTTTTATTTTTTCTTTTAGTTCTTTATCTATTGACATGATTTTATGTTATCATATCTATTTAACTTTGTCAACCCTCCAAGCATAAGATATTTTATCCGTTATTTTATCCGACAGTGAGTTAGAAAAAATAACCCCATCTATAACGGCTAAAACATGTGCTTTAGTGTAAACAATATATGACCCTTTGCGGTGTTTTTCTACGAAACGCTTAATCGTAGGTCTCCCTCCCCTAGAAAACGCTTCAGAAGCGACGGAATAGCCATTAAAACCACATTCGGTAAAGAATGAGACTATATCAAAACCCTCCCCTCTAACGCGCCCCGCACAATCCAACTTTTGAAGTGCGGAAGAATATGGGATGTTCATAGCTAAAGCAAGTGCTACTACAGCACAATCGTTTTCATCCCCTCTCTTCAGACCTTCCGCTCTTGCTCCCCCATCTGTAAGAAAAATTCGCATAATATCCTCCATCGAACTACACTAATAGTAGCATATATCTTTACATTTGTCAAGATATATTTACACAAATTTATTAAATTTTTAGAGTTGAATTTTTAAGGAAGTGCGGACTTCAGAAGTAAAGGGAGTCATTGCTGACTCCCATTCGTGTATAGGGTTATTCGAGGTTACTATCCTAGTCTAAAGTGACCAACTACTACCCTTCCTACCATCCAAGGATAAAAGGGTAATCTTAATATTTTTGTAGAAGTATCTGGCGGAAAAGCTGATGACAAAAGCTGACCAGATACTTCTTAAATGAACACTTAGAGAGGTGAATATTCTTCGTGTTCAAATTGAAGGCTCATATAATAAAACTTAGTAAGGATACATAAATTAGAGCCGTCAATCTCAAGTTATGGATAATCACCTATAAATGACATTCACTTCAGTCACGAGTAAGATGATTATCCATGTGGCTAGGTGTTACTAGCCAGAGATTATCAAGCCGTTTTACCGTTAAACTATGCTGTCCTACACACTCAGGTCTTCATCCGACATTATACCGAATAACAAGAGGATTTGAAGGACTTCATCCGGCATTATACCGAATAACAAGAGGATTTGAACCTCTATGACTTGAATATTTATTAGGGATTGTTAGGGAGGTGTTGAATCTTGTATCTAACGTATTCCCGACGTACCCTTTACCGCGACTCTTTGCGGTCGCCCTAAGTCACCCTAATTTTTTTACTTTTTTCAAATATCGCTCTCTACATTATTTATATTAGCAAATAAAATGTAGGTTGTCAAGTATTTATTTAAGTTAGTAAGATATTTAATTGGCTTCGTTTCATTACTTACTAATCAAGCACCTTACTAACTTAAATCACCCAATCATTTATAATATACCCAAGCTATAAATGATTGTCAAGTATTATTTTTCATAAAATGAAAAATAAATGTATTTGAACTGCTTTGCAAGAAGTTATCTCTTACTGTTTCTCCTTATTTTTATAGTTTAGTGTTAATTTTGCATACGGACATTTCTAAACCTAAAGCAGTTCAAATCTTGTTAATTTATGTGCGAAGGCGGACTTTCAGCATCACTGGTCGGCTCGTCTCTTTTACCTTTTTCCTTCGCACATAGTTTGTGAGAATTACCATTCCGATTGAAATTCTAAAACCTCTTGACGGCTCACTTCAAATGAGTCTTCCGTTAGACGCTCCCCGTCAGGGTATTGCATATTTCTAACGATTAAATCTGCTTCTTCCTTTGACTCAGCATCTACAAGAAAAACTTTGTGTCCCTCTACATATTGCTTATATTCGTAAGTTGCCATTGTGTTATCTCCTTTCTAAACTTTGATAAGTTTACCATATAGGTTTGAACTTGTCAAGGTTTATTTTGAGTGAGGTTTTATGACATCCCTCAAAACCTCACTCGTGCGGAGGAGACCGCATATGAATATATCAACTTTCGTTGACATTTTTAATGTTACCAAATGCGGAGGGTTTTGTCAAGAACTTTTTATTGGATTTTAGATTTATTTTAGCTACTTTATATCTACTTTATAAAGTAAAGAAACCTCATAGCTGTCGTCATCACAGACCTATAAGGTTTCTTTAAGGTTGAGGTCGCTATAAGATTCAAGGCGTCCACCCTTGATTTATCTCACATCTATAATAAACATAAATAAAAGTATTCTTAGGTTTCGCCCCCACGTCCCCCAAGAAACTCGAATTCGATTATTATAAGAAGCCCCTGAAATAAATCATTTTCCTCTTACCCCTCATTCACCATATTTTAACTATACCTTCTTTTGATTATATAGTCAAGTAGTTAAGTTAATTTTTCTTTTTGAATTTTTGTAGCAAGATGCGGGCTTGACATTTAACACACTCTCTTACAGGCTTAATAACCATTGAAGCACTCATAAGTAAAGCACTAATCATTCCTATCTCATCTGGACAAATGTGTATCATAAATCTCCTTGTTTGGTTTGCCACTGTTTTTGATTCCTTTCTTAATATAAAGATATTAACATATAGGTTACTGTTTGTCAAGAAAATAATTTTTTTAGTTTGTAGAAAATAATACTTGACAATCCATAAGCAAAGTGCTAATATAATAAACGTGCTAGGGAGTTATGAACTTAGCTTAATGAAAAGTCGGAACCAGCTCTTATCTTGAGACTCTAGAGGCAAGATTATCTGTTGTATCACTTGAGGGATTAAGGAAGAGAATAACTAAAAGTCTGAATATGCAAGTGATATAGGTATTGCACCAGTTAGCTTGTAGCACAATATTTAGACGGTTTGAGTGGAGGTTAGTTGCAACTGTCCTCCACTTCCCTGTTTTTATTCAACTATTCAAACAATAATCCAGCTTTTTTACGTCTGCGGAGGACTCTTTGATTAGCTTTTTCAAGAATTTTACAAGTCTTAGAAAAGTCCGCATAGTGCGGATATTCTAAAGCATCAATAGCAATAGATAAAAGTTTATCTGCCAACCTATCGGCTTGTTCGCTTAATAAGATTAAATAGTTCATAGATATTCTCCCTCCTCATCTTCATAGTATCCACTGTCGTAAAAGTCTCCATACGCATACATACTATAATCTTCTAAGATAACTTTGCCTTTAGAAGTATTCTCTAAATCTAATATTACGGATTCATAATCAAGATTTTGAATGAGCCAGATATTACCTTGCTCATCAGTTTCGATTTGGGAAAAGTAGATTCGACCAGATTCTGCCATTATTGCACCTCCGATGATATATCTATTATAATACAGATATGGTTCGTAAGAAAGCAAAATCCAAGATAAAATGGGAGCTTATTAAGACCCTCACAAAGCAGGGAATAAAAAATATTGACATTGAGCGGAGGTTTAATGGGGCAGTTACGGCTGACCAGATTTCACGTAAAAAAACTCAATGGGCAAAAGAGGAGTTCCATAAAGACTCTAAATACGCTAAATACAGGACACCAGAGTATAAGGCATGGAGGTTTGCTGTTATGAAGAGGGATGGATTTCGATGTGTTGTTTGTAAACGGGGTGGGAGGGCTGCTCGACTGCAGGCTGACCACCTTTTTTCGCAAGCACTGCACCCAGAAAAGAAATTCGATATAGATAATGGAAGAACTCTCTGCTTATATCATCATAAGCGGACACCTAACTATGGAAAGAAAGCACTCACGTTTAAGAATGATATTGACCCTAAAGAATGGGAGGCGAAAGAGAGAAAACTGTGGAGAGAAAAACAAATTAAAGCTAAATTAAAAAAGCAGTTGAAAAAGTGATTTCTTGCTGATATACTTAGTCTCACTATGGAAGAAAACAATTATTTACACACTCAGAACGATGAGCAAGAACCAACCGCCGTATTAACAGCCACTCCTAAAGTTGATAAGTCTTCTATGTATGAAAAAGCTGTTGCTATGTATAACGCAAAGTTATTACGTGCGGAGAGTTTTCGAGCTACCCACAAAGCAAAGGTAAAAAAGGCAAACCGTGCTAAGAATAAAGTAGCTCGAAAATCAAGGAAGGTTAATAGAGGTTAGTAATCGACAGCATCGTAGAGCCAGTCAAGCCCGTTTAGAGAGTCCTCATCAAGAGTATTCTCTAATTGACGTATCACCGAAGTAAAGAAAGTCCCACTTATGTATTCATCCAGTTGATTAGTGACCTCTGTATAAACTTCTTTCATCTCCGTTGGAGATAAACCAGCGAATCGTGAGGTTGCTGATTTAATATCCATTACCTCATCCGCTCCCACATCAAAGTAGGAATGTTCACCAAACTCTTTTAATGCGGATTTAATATCTGCAACTGTCGCATCCACGATATTTTGAATTGTGTTATTGTGCATGTTCTAAATAAAGTCTCCTTTTTAGTGGGCTGAATATGTAATCAATATCTTGCTCTGTAATTTCTACACCACCAATGAGGTAATGTTCTACAGTTTCCTCATCTAATTCTAAAATATCAGCAAGCTCAGATTTAGATAGTTTGTGGACTCTCATTATAACATCCAGTATGTCCGAAAGTTCTAACTTAAGAGCATCCTTTGCAAGTCTGCCGTCCGCTTTTAGTCTCTCGCCTAACGCTTCAAACCTTGTCATAGAAGTTGTCATAGAAGTTGCCATAAGATTTTTTAGGGGAGGGATGTGTTTACAGACAACCCCTCGTAAACCGACTAATTTTTGTATCCTTGTTGAGGCACAAGACATCAAATATAGTTAAAATCGCAATCCGACACAACTTGAAGGCTGTGTGCCCTCTGCCTATCAAGGAGGATGCTTTGGAGGACATAACCCCGTCCTCCTTCTCCTTGAATATAAATACTATATCATAACTTTTGCATAAAGTCAAGCATTATTTTTATTATTTTCTTATTTTGGACCGCGTTTTTGAGGAATCATGTTATCCATTTCAACTGTGCTAACATAAGTTGTTCCCAATATATCTATGGAAGATATACGCTGTCGCTGTATCAATTCATATATTGAGGCTGTAGAAACTTGCTTGTGTTTCGCACCCTCCGCAATCTTAACCAATCCCAATTCCTTCATCTTTGCCCGTAGCTTATCCACTAACAGCAATAGCTCGTTTCTGTCTTTTTCGTTCATATTGTTTTCTTACTCCTATTGTTGTATGCACAGGTTTCGTGTATGAATACGAAGTCCTGATGTCTGATTTATGTTTACGTGCTACATATTCCATGCACCGCACGTAGCTTTCCAATGCTTTATAATCTATACATCTTGCCAATACTGCTCCAGTTGCTGAAGAGGTTAAGTTATAAAGACCGCCCGCAATTGTATCAACTTTGACACCAGCTGACTCTAGTCTTTCAATACAGCCTGTAACACTTACGGCATCTGATGATACTAAAACAAGTTTTTTCATAGTGTGTTTGTTCCTTTTGTGTTTATTCTCTAACTACAGAAAGTATAACATAAGGCTTGAATATTGTCAAGCCTTATTTACAACATTTAAGTAAATATTTCATCTACTATTTCAGTATCGACAATTGACACTCCTTCTGTTTGAGACGTAAATGTGTAATCCATACCATCTAAAACCTCTTGAATCAAAGAGTCACTTATCTCATCTTCATTTTCAGATTGTATCCAAATATCAACTGTTAGTGCTACTTTTCTTGACATATTACTCCTTTATTACGTTGTAGCCCTCATCAATTTCCTGACCGCTTTCATTGCTTCGGTTGTAACAATACGGATTTAAGTAAGCTGATAGCCCTGTTTCGTTCCTCTCTTAGTGCTGTCGCCTGTGTTGTTTCTTTTTCCATTATTTCTTAAATACACCCTCCCATCTTTCGGTCATTGGTCTATTAAGTAAGTCATTGACCAATACCTGACCGTTTGCCCTAAGCTCGATAAGCGTCTCAAGGTTTATTGTGCGGTAGTTTTCTGCACCGATTCTGTCCGATGTTCCCTTCATTTCGTAAACACCTATCATATTTTGCTTGGTAAGTGTTTCCTTACGCTTTGCGGTTACTTCAGGGGCAGTTCCCTTTACATACTTTTGCACCTTAATACGAGCATTCATTGTTCTTACTTCACCGCTTTTCTTACGAAACACGGCGGTAAAAATACCATCGCCGACAAAATCTCGAAACTGCTGAATTGTGATATTGCTTAGGTTTATCATTTTGTTTGTTCTCCTCTCTAACTTGATATAAGTATAGCAAAAGACTTGATACTTGTCAAGTCTTTTTTGCTATATTTTTCAAATTATTTTACTACAGAATCAGGCGTTACAGTTTCAATATGGCTTCCATAAATTTTATGGATTGTTGCGCCGTCACCCATCTCAGCTCCCTCAATAACATCCTCTATATCATCAAAGTAAAAATAGATATTACTATCGAATATAGTGTCTATCAGCCAGCTTCCAGCCTCTTCATAAGAGCCTCGTGTGATAACGCCGACCCTAACTCCTTCAAGGATATAATCAGGTTCGTCTTTATAGACCAAAGCAATATCAAACACCATTACGTCAATCGAATCATTTCCCATTGTAAAGCTCCTTTGCTAAGTCAATATCTATGTAATGCCCATCTACACAAATAGACTGACAGTTTTCAATAGCGAATCGCACCGTATCCTCTAATTTTTCATTTGTGTAGATTTCCTCATCCATAATTACGGTTGCAAGATGAGAAAATGTATCTTCAGGCGTTATACGTGTTTTGAAGTCTCCGTAAACTACTGAAGTATCATAAGAGTCCGCAACAATAATCCCTGACGAGCCATCTCTTGTTTCTATTGTGTCTATATAAAGCGTGTTTGACATCTTGTTTGTATCTCCTTTTCTAAACTATAAAGATTATAGCAAATAGCTTATCATTTGTCAAGTCTTTTATCAAAGTATTTTGAACTAAATGCGGAGTTTTCTAAGAAAGCCCCGCATTTGCTTAAAATATTAACCAAAGTTTGGATTTTCAACCCCGTGTGGTATATCAAGAATCTCGCCTAAAATATTTTCAGCAAGTTCTTTTCCTTTCAACCAGTTTTCAGCACGTCCGTCTGATGTAATCGTTACGTCTTCCCCTGCAATATGGTCAATAGCACAAAGCATAGCAACAACGGCTAAATCATAGCCTTTACGAGCTGTTTTACAGCACTGAAAGTCTTGTCCTTTTTTATAAATAGAAAAGGTTTCGTGCGACCCCTCATTTATACCGTTAAACGCTATACGTTCGTTTGATATTTCTATTTCTGTAGAGACCTCTCCATCCCAACCTGTTAGTAAAGGTTGAATAGCATTTACTTCATTCACCCTTGCAACCAGTTTTGTTGCAAAGTCTGTAAGTTGATTCCATTCGGTTTTTGTAAACCCTTTAGGCGTCTTGTAGTAATGAGTGTAGCCGATATGTTTATCCTCCTTTCTTAATCTTTAAGAATTATAGCAAATAACTTGCGTCTTGTCAAGTATTATTTTCTACAAAGTTCAAAATATATTTTGTAGAAAACCGCCCAAAGTTATATTTATTACAACATTTTGGACAAGCTGACATTCTTTTACGTTTACGGTGTCCTGCATAAGAGCTTCCGCATGTGCCACAGGTTGCAATATAACGTGCTGTCTTTAACACTGCCTCTCTGACCTCAGCCGATGATGAGGAGCATCTTTCGCCCGTCCCGCCCATATTGACAAATATACGTCTCCAAACCGCATTGTGACCGTTTCCAGCCCCTGCAAGAGCGTGAGCAATCTCGTGTAGGATAGTGTTTTTAACTTCCTCGTATGTTCTAACCTGTGTTAAAAACTTGCTGATGCCTATTGTTTGTCTTGTATGATTACAAACACCAAACTGGTTTTTAGCATTTGTAAATTTGAAAGTCCAACCTTGATAGACAATTCCGTGTTTTATCATTAACTCGTTTGCCAAATTTTTTGCATCAATTAAGTTCATAGTTTGTTCTCCTTAACTTAAATAGAGTATAGCAAATAGCTTTACACTTGTCAAGTATTATTTTGCCCAAAATGAAAATAATTTGAAAATATTTTTTTGAAAATAATTTGAAAATACTTAACTTTTTACTTGACAACTATTAGGTTAATATGATATACTATTTGTGACGGGGTGCGGGGTTTTCATGCAAATGCTCTCACCCTCGAGAGGTGCTGCACACTCTGTGGTAACCTGCAGAGCAAAAAAAGGAAGTCTTTAAGACCTCCTTAAAAATACAAATTTGTAAATAAGTTAAGCAATAGCACCCATTAGGGTTTGAAGCAAGTGGTTATAATCGTTGCTTTTTGCTTCGGTCATAACAACCTCAATCTCTTCATCAGTCCAGCCTTCCTTCTTCGCTTGTCTTCTAAATGTTCCCATTATTGCAAAAGCGTTTCCGTCAATCTCATCTTCAAATATGTCTTTTTGTAGTTTCTTTGTCATTTGTTGTCCCCTTTTCTAACTTGAATAAGTTTAACAAATACCTTTGAACTTGTCAAGTATTATTTTAAGATTATTTAGTTAGATAACGGCACGGAATCCGTGCCGTTATTTCCAGTTGAGTTTCAAAAACCACCAAAGTGCCTGGTGGTCCTGCGCACCAACCCTAACTCCTTTATTTTCAAGCATTTGCGGAGCTTTCCTGAGCCTCTTTCATCTCATTAACATCTTTATAAGTTCTAACCTTATCCCCTATATCAGACAAGTCAATAGAGTTCATAATAACTTTCATAGCTTCTTGAGAGTCTGCCTTAAACCTTAGTATCTCTACACACAACTCTCTATAACATTCAAAGCCAGCTACAAAATCCTTAAAATCAGAATCTTGAAAACCTATACGTCTATAAAGAAGTGAGGATTTAGCTTTGTCAAATGCCTCTTTGATATTAGAGTAAGGTGAAATGAGTCCGCCCTGTGAGGCGTATTGTATGCCAAGATGATACATAAAATCTTGTCTCTGCTCGTCCGATTTGAAGATTGATTTAGTCATTATTATTTCCTCCAACTATTAAGAGTATAGCAGATAACTTGTCACTTGTCAAGTAAAAAATAAAATAAAAAAGGCGTTAAAATAACGCCCAAACAAAAAATTGAATTGTTTTGTAAATATCCCCTTTCGCAGCTAGTAAAACACCACAGAAAGAAAACAGCCCCAAGATAAATAACGAAAGTGCAAATTGTTTTAAGTGTTGTTTCATACTTTAAGAAGTATAACACTTAACTTGATATTTGTCAAGTCTTTTATTCAACTATTTCACCCTCGTCGTAATTATCTCCGTAAAATAAATCGTCGTTATCCTCAGAGGCGAGTTCAGATAAAGACTCTTCTATATCCTCTGGCAGTTTCATCGTATCAAACATCTCTATTGCTTTATTTCTATCTTCCTCAGATGCGGAGTTGTTTGCAAGAGTATTATTTGCCCAGTGCAGTTCCTCCATTGTCATACGTTTCATAAAATCTCCTTTTAATAGTATAGATACACATAAGTATATCTATACTACCATATTTTTACTAATTTGTCAACTTAAACCTAACCTTTTTCGTCTAGCTGCCCATCTTCCTCCAGTTGTTGCTCTTGAAGGTTTTAATCTGATAGGTATTCCTAGTGATTTAACAGCACGTCTAGCAAGTGTTAACCCTTTACTTCCACGTGTAAGGTCTAAATAACCAGAGAAAGTTGAACGATTTTTCCTCCACCAGCTTACCCCTTGACGAGTAAGCATAACCGTATTTAAGTCTTTTGCCCCTCTAAGTGATGCTGGCAATGATGCACGTTCCGCTGCGGTAAGTGTTTTATTAAGCCCCAACTTTGCCCATGTCAAAGAACCTGTAGATTGGCTTCTTGCACTCCCGATAGCTGCGCTTACTTCTACCCTAGAAACTCCTTTTGATGCGGAATGTGCAACCCCTCTTATAACCATATTTGAGGCTAATCCTTGACTGTTTTTTCCAGAGGCAAATACCGAAACTCCATGATAAGTAATACCAGAGCTATTTTGTGAAAAGGAAATCGTTGCTGGTGTGCGGAGTTTTACATGGTCAATAGATACACTAACCGTATTACCTCTAGCTGTAATTCTAACGACCGAACCATCTGGAGCTCCCGCCATTCGAGCAATATCCCTCCTAGATAAATTTCTACCAAGTGCGGAGCTTATCTGTGCTGACGTTGCTGACCTAGTAATTGTTATATTTCCTGTAAATGTAGTTGGACCGGAAGGGTCAGGAACTGGAAACGGGCCCATCTCCCCTCCTCCACTCATTCTGACAAGACCTCTTCTACGAAGAGCCCATGAACCACGACCACCCATAATATTTTTACCTCGCTGTTGAAATTTACAAGGTCTCTCTGCTCCAGTGTTCTCTCGACCTGCTGCTCTCAGTATGGCACCCGTACAGAGAAAAAGTCAAATAAAAAATAAATTTTATTTGACTCATTTATAATTGCAAATTTTTAAGCAGAGTTTAATCAGTTTGCGGATAGATTCGGTTCATGGATTCCTCTTCTTCTTCGGTCAGTTCGATATTTGACCCTCCTTTGGAAAACCCCTGTGATTCAAACTCCTCTATATCCTCTTTCAAAGTGCGGAGCTTTTCTTCAGCTGTCTGTTGTTTTTGTGGCATATTCATCCCCCTTGATTTTATGATTTTCTATTTGTTTTATACCTATTTTATTGTTGGCTTACCTCTATCTTTAAGATGTTTATTAAGAGCTTTAAGACTATCCGACCCTCTTCTAAGACTAAAAACCATTGAGATAGACTCTCCTTTTTCGTGCCAAAGGGAGCGACCGTTTCTCATATTGTAAAGTTCTCTAACCGTTGCTGGAGGTTTTGTTCCGCTAAACCTAGCAAGCGGATTTCGACCCTCCCACGCCCTTACTACTGAACTAGGTAAAATTCCGTCATATCCCAAATCAGCCCAAACCCTATAACCGATAGCTTTGTCTGCTCTAGCATCGTTACGAAGGGCGAATGTGTTAATATGACTGACTTTACTATCTTTTGCTTGTTGAATCTGTGTTCTAAAACTTTCTGTTCCTAATCCTTTGCCTTGTGCGGATTTTGTTAAAAAGAAGGCTTCATTATAGATGACCACTCTACCTCTAGCGTCTTTGTAAAGCGTCCTAGTCATTCCATCTGTTTTAGATATGTGTTTATGTGATACATCAATTTGTAGCCGACCGTCTCTAATTCCTACTTCGACAACTGCTCCTTTGAAAGCGTCCGCACCTGCTAAAGTTGCAATTTCTTGTGCGGAGGCTTTGTGTCCGAGAATTTTTCTAGCTAAGGCTTGCTCTTCTTTTCCGAACCCCTCAACTACGCCTCCACCAGCAAGTTTATTTGTGCTGTCCGATTCTGCTCCGAAGCCCGCTCTTGATAATCCTCTCCCACCCATAATTTAATTATACTAAATAACTTGCCTCTTGTCAAGTGTTTTTATAATAAATTTCATTTGCAACTTCAAAAGTATTTGTATGAAGTCTTACTGTATCTTGTTCATTATAACCTCCAGCTAAAACAAATACAACTGGTATGTTCATTTCTTTTAGAAATTTGAATACAGTGCGGTCTCTTTCTATTAACTCTTGCTCTGTAAGATACCCGCATCCCAAATCATCTTTTATATAAGCATCCGCACCTGCCTGATAAATAACGACATCAGGATTAAACCTAGTAATCATTAAACAGGCTTCCCACAGACTAGCTTCTAAATCCGACCAGTCATATACTAATCGGTTATATTTACGAAGCCCACGTGAGATACTCTCTTCAAAAGGAACGCGAAACAGTGAGCAAGCAAAAAGATTTTTTAACGATTCGGTAAACTCGGCAGTTCCATTGCCTTGATGCGAGTCCACATCAAGCACAAATATCTTTTTATCTGGTAATTCACTTGCGGCCAATGCCAAACCGTTGAACGTGCAAAAAGCGTCTCCGTGTGAAGCGACCGCATGGTGAAACCCCTGACTTAAAGATGAGCCAACCTCTAACTTATTTGTTAAAACATATTTAACACCTTCAAGTAGTCCCGCATTGCTCCATAATACACCGTCGCGGATTTCCTCTGACCAATCCAATCCTGAAGATGATGCTAATTTACCAATACCATTTACAAACGCATCCACATAATCAGCATCATGTACTGTCTTTAGTTTGTGAATGATATTTTCTACATCTTGCGGAGTTCTTAAAACAGCCAATTCTTTTTTAACGACCTCATCAGCAACTAGCGGAAGTTTCCGCATAGATAATGGAATCGTATTTGCTCCATACTGCGGAGCATAAAACGTGTTAATCATATAATGATTATATCATATAATTAACACGTTTGTCAAGATTAAAACCTTCGCGGAGCATTTTCCAATTTATCCATTACCGCTTCATATAGGTCTTTATTTTCGGCTAACGGTTCAACATCGTTCATTCAAACTTACAAAAATGTCAAGTTCGATTCCTGCTTCACAGATGAAACTAATGTTTCAGTCTCCACAGGCTTAAAATCGGAAGGACGACTCCCTATTAGTTTTAGAGCTTCGTTTTTAATATTTGTAGAAGCGTTAAAATCTCTATCTATTTCAAGTTCACAAGATTTACAAATAAAAACTCTATCTGCCAAAGTTAAGTTGTTGTTTATCCAGCCACAACCAGAGCAAGTTTTTGAAGATGCAAAGTATTTGCCAACTTTTACAACTAATTTGTTATTCCAATCGGCTTTGTATGTTAATTGCCTTGTGAACTCAAACAAACTTAGCTCTTGTATAGATTTGGCTAATGTAGGATTTTTTAACATATCTTTAACAGATAAATCTTCTATCCCAATTATATCGTAATCTTTAACAATTTTAGTAGAAAGTTTGTGTAAAAAGTCTTGCTTTTTACAATTTATTTTATACCAAAATTTTGCAAGGGCTAGTCTTGCTTTCTTTCGGTTCATAGAACCTTTTTGTTTTTTACTCAATCTTTTATGCAAGGTTTTGAGTTTCTTTTCGTTATTTCTAGTAAATTTTGGATTGGCTATCTCTTCACCTTCACTAGAAACTAAAAATGTTTTTATTCCTAAATCAATACCTACTGATTTATTTGTTTTTTCTACTGGGGTATGTTCTACTTCTACTAAGAAAGAACAAAAGTATTTTCCAGCTTTGTTCTTTGAAAGAGTGCAGGATTTAATATTCTTGATATTGTTTTCTAATAAATCTCTATACTCTTTGCTACACCTAAATTTTAAATTCTTTACTTCCTTTGTTAGATTTACCTTGTTATTTTTGAAAGCATTTCTAGAAATCGCTTCCGCAGGAAACCTAACTGATTGTCTAGCATTTTTACTTCTAAATTTAGGAAATCCTGTGTGATTAACAAAGAATCTCTTATACGCCTCCAGCATATTCATTATTGACTGTTTAAGAACTTTACTGTTGTGTTCTTTTAACCATTCGTTATTTTTCCTAAGTTCTCCATGAAATAACTTCCCTAATTCTTTAAGATGTACTGATTTTTTATTTTCTGTGTACTCTTTAATTTTATGTTCTAGGCATTTGTTATACACAAATCTGTAAGACCCAAAGAGAGAAGCTAAATATTTCTCTTGGGCTTTACTAGGGTAAATTTGTACTTTAATACCTTTTAACATATTATTAGGGTAGCAAATTACCCAAACCTTTGTCAAGTTTTCAAAGAACTGAATTGAAATTATCTTTCAAAAAAGTCTAAAATAAATTTAGAAATCTTTAGAATTTTGTAAGTTTAGTTTGAACAGTTCACAACCCCTATCATAATTAACAATAGTTCTTTCCGACCCCTCTTTTGTGTAATCTGCGATATGAAGTTTGGACACCCGCCCGTCGTTTATTCCAAATTCAGACCCTACATCAAACAACTTTGCTTCAAAGATATATTCTTTTTCAGCTTTTATATCAACAGCAAATCCCTTAACCCAATGGTCATAACTGTTAAACATTGTAAAAAGCAATTTGAATTTTCTTTTCATATTTCCTCTTTAGATATTAACCGTAAGTTTTTGTTGAAACCTCTGTAAGTCCAAATTCTTATTAAAAAGCCAACTTGGGATTATCAAATCGACCGTGTTGATGTATCCTATATTTAAGTATTTTGACACTTGAGACTTTGGAAGCCATGCCACGATTTTACCGTCTTTCTTTATACCGTAGGCTTTTGGCGTTTCTTGTATTTGCGACTCTGACACCGTGATTATTTGTTGTGTTGCCATAGTGTTTGTTTCTTAACTTCAATAAGTATAGCAAATCACTTGATAGTTGTCAAGCTGTTTATGTAAGAATTTAATTCTTTTTTATTGTTAAAAAGATACGCCAGATTTTTATTTGATGCGGAGTGATATATTGCATCCATCTGATACCAGTTTAACTTATTGAGACTGGTTGTTTGTGCATCATCAAACCTTACACCTATTGCGGATATTTTTCCGTTTGTGTATTGTAAATCCTTTACTGTCCCTAGTGACGCGGTTTTGTAATCAACAACTCTTTGATTTATTTTCATCATATAAAGAGTATAGCAAATAACTTGAGGATTGTCAAGTATTATTTTAGATATACGGCATATATACGTTTTCTAGTGTCGATTTATCAATAAGACTTACACAGCCCCATTCATAATCTGGGTCGTCCTCTGTTTCAAACCGATAAAGTTCTCCGCATTCTTTGCAAATACCTCCATCTTCTACTGCATCACCTACACAATCGTTACAAAAATCTTTGTTACATTTAACGCAGTGGTCTATCCACTGCCCGTTGTTGTCAGCATTAACACAAAAATCGCATTGTCTATAAGTAACTGTTGTCATTACTTGTTTTGAATGTATCATATAAAGAGTATAGCAANNATTTTTTCTAAATATTAAGGGAGGAGAGAGCTGCTCCCTTAGAGGCTGACAACAGCTCAAATAAAAAACACTTGGCAAATTACCAAGTGTTCAAAAGAGAATTTATTACTGATTAGATTATATTGATTAAATTACACCGCTTAAACTACAAAGTCTTGCCAAGTTGAAAAATCAAACTCTTCGATACATCCTTTAGGGTAATACCCCTCGTTAAAGTAAAGCTCTTCATATACATAGGCATAAACACCTTTGTATTTGTGTTCAGCCCATTTTTTAACTTGGTCTGCAGTTGCGTTCTTAATTAAAACCCATCCGTCTTTACGTTCCGCATCTCTTTGCGGAAAGGTTATAATGTAGTTATTTAATTGTTTTCTTTCTTGCATCCTATTTCCATAATCTCCCATGCGGGTGTGTCTTTGCTTACCTCTGATAACTCTCCAGCCTCTGGTGAATCTACCTCTGTTATACTGCCATTTTTATTTTCGATAAACAAAACTATTGTGTTAAATCGTAAAGACTGGCAGTTTCCGTAAAACAGAGCAAATTCGTTTCTTTTAATAGGGTGTGACACCTTTATAACCGATAGAAAAAACTCATCATAAAACCAGCCCGCATCTTCCTTAAATTGGATTGTTAGGCTATTATCCTCATCCGTCCAAGTCAAATCATATATTGATGTGTTTTGTTTCTTGGCTTCGGCTTCTTCTTGAATGAGAGTTTTTGTTAGGTCTTTTGCCCATTTAATTGCCACTCGGTCAGCTTCCGCTCTGGTTATGTTTGTCGGTCTCTGTGCGGAGGTTGATATAACTAAACTTAATACAACAATAACAATTATACTCAAATATCTCATTATTTAACCTCCTGTAAGCATCCGAATTTTAGTATTTCCCAAATGACCTGACCTTTCTTTGCCGTATGGGATTCTGTTTGTCTTGAAACGTGTGTTAAACTTATTTTACCAGTTGCGGACGTGTTTCCACGTAATATCTCTTTAATCAATACTTTATTCGTGTCACAGTTTCCAAGAATCACATAATACTTAGAGAGTCCCATTTCTGTGTTTTCTCTATAATACACAATTACTATTGGAGTTTCTCCATCGACAATCTCCTTCGCAACAAACTCCGCATCTGCCTGATAAATTGAGCCGTTAACTCCTGACGCTATTTGTTTCCAAGCGGAGGGTGTTTCATTAACACTCTTTTCCAATGCAATGCGGTTTTCTTCAGCTTCTTTGTTCTGTGCGGATACTTCACCAAAACCGACCAATACCATTACGACCAATGCAAATACAATAATAATTCTATCCATTCTTTTTTAGCTCTTTATATTTTGTTTGAAAGTTTTTTATGTCCTCTTCTCTTTTCTTTGTTTCCAATGCTTTTCTTTCTTTCTGTCGTTCCAACTCCAATGCTGAAAAATGCTGTTCCAATTCCTTTGGACTCATTAAGAGGAGTTCCGATGCTACTACAATCTCATCTGACCACTTTGTTACTCCGTCCGCAACCTCCTCAAAATAAAACCAATGCACCCCTAGCGTTTTGCTTTTAGAAATACGCTTTGCGGTTGCTTTTGTTATCGCGTCCTTTACCCAACCCAACTCTGAGGTATGACTAGCAATAAGTTTTAGATTGTTCCAAATTTGTTTGTTTCCCATTGTTTATATACTAGCACAAATCCTGTCACTTGTCAAGTAAAAACAAATAAATAGTTGACCCTATTTAATAAGGTCAACTATCTCCTCGAAAGTGTTATACACCGCCCTGTAACCATCAGCGTGTGACATATCCCAAGCAATCTCAAAACATCTATCCGCTTTTGGGTTGTCCTCAACATCAAACTCCGCAAGCAAGTCTTTTTTGAATTTATATTCAAGCGACCTCACAACTTGTCTATACAGCTCGCGACGGTCAGTTGAATATGGAAAATGTGGCTCGTATTCTTTATTCTGTATTTTTTCTATCATAAGAAGAGTATAGCAAATAACTTGAGAATTGTCAAGTATTATTTTCATAAAAATAAATAAAAAAATTCTTTACTATTTACTTGACAACTATTAGGTTAATATGATATACTATTTGTGGAGGGGTGCGGGTGCGAATATTACCGCTACTACTACGGATGCTGAGGGAGGGAGGGAGAGTGCTGCTCCTCTTGTGGTCGAGCAGTCTGCAGAGAGAAATAACGCCACGGATTCCGTGGCGTTATGGAAATTAACAACCTATGCGTACGATTAGTCTATTTTAGACACTACAAAATAATCCCATCCGTGCTTAGTAGTTCCTACTTCCGACACCTCAAAAATATCTAAAGAGTTTTCACAATACAGTTTTTGACCTATTTGCGGAGTCTCTTTAGAAACTCGATACCTAAACACTCCCACCTTATCTGTAGGCTCTTCCCCATATCCATATTTCGTAATAGGTTCTACCCCATCAAAAGGATTTACTAATCCTTTCTTATGAATAGACAGCTCTACGACCTCATACTTAGCCAGCTTTTTATCCACCTTATCACCAGAAAATACATCTGAATTATCAGGGCGGTCTGCTGTCATACCTTGTTGCGGAGTGTTTAACGAGGCAAACGCTTTTCTAATATCCGTTGTAGTATATACAAAACTATCCCTTTCTCCGCTTTCAAAAATAAAAGCAAAATACTCATCTAGTCTTGTATAAACATGAATCAGCTCACCCGTCTCTTTATGCTGTAAAGCGTATAACGCCATTTTAAGCCCTCCTCAACATTGCATTACGTGCGGGAAACCTTTTACGGACTTCCAAGTTATAGCCAATACTTTCAAGCTCCGCATAAAGGTCAGCATACTCATCAGGTTTTGCAAGTTTCGTATCATAAACGATTGACCTCGATGCTCCGCTGTGCTGTCCAATGTGCATATAAGAATCAAGATAAAAACCGTTTATATCTACCTGCGTATCAGGAAATAAAGCAATAATTTCACCATTGCGGGCTTTCCTAAAAATGACTTTTGTTTTGAATGTATCTTTTCTCATATAAATAATTATAGCAAATATCTTTCCACTTGTCAAGTCTTTTATGAAACCAACACATCTTTTTTATGTATATACACAACTCGATGTTTCGCTCCATTTATCTGTTTGACAACAATAACTTTTATTGCATTGTTGTTCACCTGTTCAATACTTCTTGCCCGTTGTTGTGCTTGTTCTAACGCCTCTACGTTGCAATCTTGCATCCAATAGCCTTTTGTTACGTATCCGCCAGCTTTCAATATACTATCGGATTCGATTGATTCAGGTTCGCAAAGTTGTAATAGTGAAACATTCATATTGTTATGATAGCAAATAACTTGCATCCTGTCAAGTATTATTTTGAACTATTGGGAAAGGGTTTCCCTTTCCCAATGCTTTACTTAGTATTAGTTACCCAATACCTGCAGTACTGTGAATAACCTCTTTGCCGTCAATTTCGGCGACCATTACTGCAAGTAATCCTTGCTTTGACTTAGATACTTTAAGCTCTGCTATTGCTTTTTGCTTGGCTTCATAAAGAGTCTCCGCCTTTATTTCTACCTCTTTGTTATTGTAAAACGCGATATATGTATTCATACATTTTCTCCACTTCAAAAGTATATCAATTATCCTGATACTTGTCAAGTATTATTTTACATAATTGGGAAAGGTTTTTCACTTTCCCAATTCTTATTAAACCAATACCTAATCATGCATTTCATTCCAACACGGAAGGCAACAATCATTGCGATAGAGTTTTGTTCGCCCTGCACAGAATGAGCAAACCTGTCTTACTTCAAGCATTGTATTTTCCGCAAAGCCTGAAAGTTGGACAGCCTCTGCAACATCCTTTGCTATAACCGTTTTGCGTGTTGAACCGTTATATATTTCGTAAACTTTTGTCATAGTTGTCTCCTTAACTAGAACCAGTATAGCAAATAGCTTGTCAGTTGTCAAGTATTATTTTGCCCAAAATGAAAATATTTTTATTTTTTTTTCTTAAAAATAATTTGAAAAATATTGATTATTTACTTGACAATTACTAAGACAATATGATATACTATTTGTGACGGGGTGCGGGGTTT
>JRYL01001552.1_pt1 | contig 21962 bp, 27 predicted proteins | sample 235391 | NCBI WGS metagenome assembly JRYL01 (sample SAMN03074223, study PRJNA261481) | activated sludge metagenome | biome: Wastewater Treatment Plant; feature: Wastewater; material: Activated sludge; isolation source: activated biomass of a wastewater treatment plant treating wastewater from... ...
GGCCGGCTCGAGATCTTCACCGTGCTGGTGGTGCTGACACCGGCTTTCTGGCGGCGCTGAGGCGATTCCCCTGCCTGTTTGACACGCAACAAGCCCATCCGGGCGGTCGACGGGCGATAATCGCGGCTTGTGCCCGAACGACCGCCATGAGGACTCGATGTGAGCCGTCTCAAGAACGACACCTTTCTGCGCGCCTGCCTGCGCCAGCCCACCGACCACACCCCCGTCTGGCTGATGCGCCAGGCCGGCCGCTACCTGCCCGAGTACTGCGCCACGCGCGCCCAGGCCGGCAGCTTCATGGGGCTGGCCACCAACGTCGATTACGCGACCGAAGTGACGCTGCAGCCGCTGGAGCGCTACCCGCTCGACGCCTCCATCCTGTTTTCCGACATCCTCACCGTGCCGGATGCCATGGGCCTGGGCCTGTCGTTCGCGCAGGGCGAGGGGCCGAAGTTCGAGAAGGTGGTGCGCGACGAGGCCGCCGTGGCCGAGTTGGCGGTGCCCGATATGGACAAGCTGCGCTACGTGTTCGATGCCGTCACCAGCATCCGCAAGGCGCTGAACGGCCGCGTGCCGCTGATCGGCTTCAGCGGCAGCCCGTGGACGCTGGCCTGCTACATGGTGGAAGGCGGCGGCAGCAGCGACTACCGCCACGTGAAGACGCTGATGTACGCGCGGCCCGACCTGATGCACCGCGTGCTGGCCGTCAACGCCGACGCCGTGGCGCAGTACCTGAACCTGCAGATCGACGCCGGTGCGCAGGCCGTGATGGTGTTCGACAGCTGGGGCGGTGTGCTGGCCGATGGCGCCTTCCAGGACTTCAGCCTGGCCTACACCCGGCGCGTGCTGGCGCAGCTCAAGCGCACCGGCGCCGATGGCGCGGTGGTGCCGCGCATCGTGTTCACCAAGGGCGGCGGCCTGTGGCTGCCAGAGATGACGGCGCTGGACTGCGACGTGCTGGGCCTGGACTGGACCATGAACCTGGGCGCCGCGCGCCGCATCGTGGTCGATGCCGCACAGCAGAAAACTCCTGATTTCATAGCTGCTCGCGCCCAACCGGCGGGCGCTGAAGGCCAAAATGGCTTGAAATCCACCGCCCCCAAGGCGCTGCAGGGTAACATCGACCCCAACGTGCTGTTCGCCCCGCCCGAGGCCATCCGCGCCGAGGTGCGCCGCGTGCTCGACAGCTTTGGCCGCCCGCACACCTACGCCGGCGTGCCAGGCAGCACGCACATCTTCAACCTGGGGCATGGCATCAGCCAGTTCACGCCGCCCGAGCACGTGTCGCACCTGGTGGACGAGGTGCATGCCCATTCGCGCCGGCTGCGGGCCGCCTGAGCCGCCGGCACGCCGTAGGACGCCGCCTACCCGCGCCATGCCCGTGCGTCAAGGCCCACGGGCATGTTTTTTTGTCCCGACGAAGCCCGCCGGGGCTTGACTTATGCACAAAAACGGGCGCGCGGCCGGGCGTCACGAGAAAGTCATCAACGCCTTGCTACAAAACGCGCAGCGCACGCAAGTTGTTGATTTCATTGAACTTCAAGTTTTGCTCTTTTGGCGGGCAGCGCAACGAAACCCTTGATTTTCAAGGCCTCGCGACCGCCCACGGTGAATTTTCAACAAAGTTATCCACAGAAACTGGGCATGACTCAAGATCGACTTGCAAAACAACGACTTAAAGCCGAAAGTGGAAGTGATCTGGGTCAAGCCCTCCAGGGCCGCCCGAGCGCATGACCCACTGGCTGAGCATCGCCGTGCCCACCCCGGCGCACAGCGGGCTGGGCGAGCCGCTGACGTACGCCAGCCCAGCACCGCTGCCCCCCGGCAGCATCGTGCGCGTGCCGCTGGGCGCGCGCGAGGTGCTGGGCGTGGTGTGGGGCGACGCGCCAGCGCCGCCGCCCGAGCTGGCGGCGCAGGTGCGCCCCGTGGCCGGCGTGTTCGACGGCCTGGCGCCGCTGGCGGCCGAATGGCGGCAGCTGGTGGCCTTCACCGCACGCTACTACCAGCGCGCGCTGGGCGAGGTGGCACTGGCCGCCCTGCCGCCGCAGCTGCGCGGCCTGAGCGGCGTGCAGATGGCGCGGCGCCTGAAGCGCCCGCCGCCCGCGGCCGCGCCGGGCGTCGAGATCGCTATCGATAACAAAGCGCTTACCGCAGACCAGACGGGCGCTCTGGCGCAAATTGACCAACAATCCGGCCCCTTCCTGCTGTTCGGTACCACCGGCAGCGGCAAGACCGAGGTCTACATGCGCGCCGCCGCCCGGGCCCTGGCCGCGCGCGCCGATGCGCAGGTGCTGGTGCTGGTGCCCGAGATCAACCTGACGCCGCAGCTGCTGGCGCGCTTTGCCGCGCGCTTTGGCGACGCCGCCGTGGTGGCCCTGCACAGCGGCCTGACGCCGGCGCAGCGCCTGGCCGCCTGGCTGGCGGCGCACAGCGGGCGCGCGCGCATCGTGCTGGGCACGCGGGTGGCGGTGCTGGCGTCCATCCCGCAGCTGGCGCTGATCGTGGTCGACGAGGAGCACGACCCGAGCTACAAGCAGCAGGAAGGCGCGCGCTATTCAGCGCGCGACCTGGCCCTGTACCGCGGCAAGCTGTGCGGGGCCAAGGTCATCCTGGGCTCGGCCACGCCGGCGCTGGAAAGCTGGCATGCCAGCGAGCCGGCACCGGATGGCCCCGGCCGCTACCTACGCCTGGCCATGCCGCGCCGCGTGGGCGTGGCGGCCGATGCCGACCCACTGGCCGGCCTGCCGCGCGTGCGGCGGGTCGACATGTCGCGCCAGCCCAAGGGCACGCTGATCGCGCCGCCTCTGCTGGCGGCCATCGGCGAGCGCGTGTCGCGTGGTGAGCAGGCGCTGCTGCTGCTCAACCGCCGCGGCTGGGCGCCGGTGCTGCACTGCGCCGACTGCGGCTGGAAGAGCGAGTGCCCGCACTGCAGTGCCTACCGCGTGTTCCACAAGATCGACCGCACCCTGCGCTGCCACCATTGCGGCTTCACCCAGCGCGTGCCACGCGCCTGCCCGGATTGCGGCAACCTCGACATCGGCACCCTGGGGCGCGGCACCGAGCAGCTGGAGGAGCGCCTGGCCGAGCTGCTGGCCGGCGTCGCGCGGCCCGACGGCCAGCCGGCACGCATCGCCCGCATCGACGCCGATTCGACGCGCGGCAAGGGCCAGCTGGAGGCCAGCCTGGCCGAGGTGCACGCCGGCGCCGTGGACGTGCTGGTGGGCACGCAGATGATCGCCAAGGGGCACGACTTCCGCCGCGTCACGCTGGTGGCGGCCGTCAACCCCGATGCGGCGCTGTTCTCCAGCGACTTCCGCGCGCCCGAGCGCCTGTTCGCCCTGCTCATGCAGGCCGCCGGCCGCGCCGGGCGCGACGCCGCCCAGGGCGCCGCCAGCGAGATGTGGGTGCAGACCCACCACCCGCAGCACCCGCTGTTCGTGGCCCTGAAGGCGCACGACTACCCCGGCTTTGCCGCGCAGCAGCTGGCCGAGCGCGCCCAGGCCGGCCTGCCGCCGTTTGCCCACCTGGCCCTGCTGCGGGCCGAGGCACGCAGCCAGGAGGCGGCGCAGGGCTTTCTGGGTACGCTGGCCCGGCTGGCGCAGGACGCGCTGGCCGCCGACCCGACGCTGGCCGCCGCGCTGGCGCAAGTCACCTGGTACCCGGCCGTACCCCTGGCGGTGCAGCGCGTGGCCAACATCGAGCGCGCCCAGATGCTGCTGGAAAGCCCTTCGCGCGCCGCCCTGCAGCGCGTGCTGGCGGCCTGCCAGCCGCTGCTGCACGCCCTGCGGGCCGAGCACCGCGCCATCGTGCGCTGGGCGGTGGACGTCGACCCGCTGGCGGTTTGACCGCGCGTCACACGCATGCGGCCTTGTCTGACAGGGGCAGGGCGTGGGCAGGGCTAGAGTCTTTGGGTGCCGGCACGGGCGCTGCACAGGCGCCCGGCCCACCCTGAGGGCCATGGCCATTCCGGCCGGCCCAAGCCCAGAAAGGATTTCACAATGAAAAAGCTGTTCGCCCTGCTCGCCCTCTCCGGTGCCGTGGCCCTGCCCGCCGTGGCGCAGATGACGCCCGCCGAAACCAACCTGGACAAGAACGCCGCGCGCATGGAAAGCCGCAATGCCCGCGGCGGCCAGCTGACCGCCGTCAGCGCCGAGCAGGCCCAGGCCAACGCCCTGCAGCGCTGCGCCAACCTGCCCGCCATGTACAAGACCGATTGCGAAGCCCGCGTGAAGGGCCAGGGCCAGGTGTCCGGCAGCGTGATCGGTGGCGGCCTGGTGAAGGAAACCGTGACCACCCTGCCCCAGTCCGAGCTGGACGCCATGATGAAGAGCCACCAGCCGATGACGCTGCCGGCCCGCTGACCGGGCGCGGCTTCGGGCCGCCCCTCGTCACTCCACGGCGACCCGCCCTCGCGGCCGGTCGCCGTTTTGCTGGGCGCGGGTGTGGAGCGGGACGCGCGGCACGCGCCATGCGAGGTGGGGGACTTTCCAAATTTTTTTAGATAACAAACAAGGCTTCAGCGCCCATTCATCGGGCGCAGCCAGCTATTTTTTTGATACCTTCAATCGGCACCAAATGGCTATCGCCTGATTTACCCCCTCCGCAGCGCAGCGCCAGCGCCGCCCTCAGCCAAGCAAGGCCACCACGGCCGAGAAGCTGAAGAAGGCCACCGCCGTCGACCACAGGATCACCCGCGCCACGCGGCCGTTGTCGGCGCCGAAGCGCTCGGCCAGCAGCGACACGTTGCTGGCCGCCGGCAGCGCCGCCGCCAGCACCAGCGGCACCAGCATGGCGGGCGCCAGCCAGCCCGCCCGCACCGCCAGCATGCCCAGGCCCCACACCAGCGCCGGGTGCACCAGCAACTTGGTGAAGGCGATGCTGCCCACGTCGCGCAGCGGCGACGGCCGCTCGCCCAGCGCCGCCACCTGGTATTGCGAGCGCGCCAGCACCGCGCCGATGGTGAACAGCGCCACCGGCGAAGCGGCATCGGCCAGCAGTTGCACCGTCTTGCCCACGGGCGCCCACAACTGCAGCCCCACGGCACCGGCCGCCGCGCCCAGCAGGATCGACCACGGCATGGGGTTGCGCAACATGCCCTTGAGCGCGCGGCCCACGGCCTGTGCGGCGCCATGGTCGCCACCGCCGCTGGGCCCCAGGTGCGCCAGGCCGATGCACAGCGATGTGGTGACCACCAGATCCAGCAGCAGCGTGGCCATGACCGGCCCCACGCCGCCCTCGCCCAGCAGCGCCAGGATCAGCGGCACGCCCATGAAGCCGGAATTGGGGAAGGCCGCCACCAGCGCGCCCATGGCGGCGTCGGGCCAGCCGGCGCCCAGCCGCCGCGCCCGCCAGGCGGTGGCGCCCACGATCAGCGCGCCGCTGAGCAGCCACAGCACCGCCACCACCGGGTTGAACAGCTGCATCAGCGGCGTGGTGCTGCCGAAGCGGTACAGCATGCAGGGCAGCGCGAAGTACAGCACGAACATGTTCAGGCCCGGCACCGCGTCGAGCGGCAGCAGGCGCGAGCGCGCCGCCAGGTAGCCGCACAGCACCAGGGCAAAGAACGGGAAGGTGACGGCGAAGATGCCGCTGAGCGCTTGCATGAAAGGCGGTGAGCGTAGCAAACCCGGGGCACCATCCGGCGCAGCGGCACAGAAAAAAGCGCGGACGAGCCGCGCTTTGGGGGGGTGGCCGGGACGGGCGCGTGCGCCTCAGCCCTGGTGCAGTTGCTCCGTCTTCTTCGGCGGCGCGCCCAGCAGCAGCTCCTTCAGCTGGCTGTCGACCGGCTTGGGGCCGACCCAGATACGCAGCACGGCCTCCATGAAGCCGGGTTCGGTGACGGTTTCGCCCTTCTGCACGCCGTTGATCAGGAACACCGTGCCCTTGCCCGGCACGTATTCCAGCGTGAAGGTCTGGCCGGCGGCAATTTTCTTCTCGGTGCTGAAGATGCGGCCCAGCTTGTCCATGTAGCCGGCCACGGCAATGGCGTGCGCCGGATCGGCGTTCTCGCGCATGCCGCGCACGAGCGACAGGCCCATCTGCTCGCCCGGGAAGTCGCGCAGCGCCACGAAGCTGGCGCGCTTGGGGCCGGGCAGGCTGAGCAGTTGCTAGGGCGTGGTGACCTTCTTCGCGGTGTACAGGCCCATCTCGTACACCGGGATCACGGTGCGGTAGCGCACGCCCTGGCCGTTGAGCTGCAAGGTCTGGCCGGCCAGCTGGGTGGTCGGCGCGAAGGCGGCGGAGCCCTGGGCCATCACCACCGGGGTGCCGAGCGCCAGCGCGGTGCCCAGCACCGCGCACTTCATCCAATGACTGATCATGTCTGGTTCCCTGAGCGTGACTTGTAAGGAAAGAAGCGCCGTCGCCTATGAACGGCAGTTCATGATTAAAAGCCACGCCGAAGGGTTTGCAACACACCTGCTGGCGCGCTTGGTGAACAACTGCACACTGCGTTCTGCCCTGTGCCACATCGGTGTCACAAACGCTGTGCCCACGCCACATTCGTGCCCGGCGGGTATCATGCGCCCTCCCCCCGATGAGTGACTTTTGCGCCGCCAACTGGCCGGCCTTTGCATGACCGCTTCCCTCAACCTGTCCCAGCAAGACGCCGTCAACCACCTGCGCGGCCCCTGCCTGGTGCTGGCGGGCGCGGGCTCGGGCAAGACGCGGGTCATCACGCACAAGATCGCGCGCCTGATCCAGACCGGCGTGGAGGGCAAGCGCATCGCCGCCATCACCTTCACCAACAAGGCCGCCGCCGAGATGCGCGAGCGCGCGCGCGGCCTGGTGGGCAAGGCCGCGGGCGAGGTGCTGATCTGCACCTTCCACGCGCTGGGCGTGCGGCTGCTGCGCGAGGACGGCGCGGCGCTGGGGCTGAAACCGCAGTTCAGCATCCTCGACAGCGACGACGTGCTGAGCCTGCTGAAGGACTGCGGCGCCACCACCGACGCCGCCACCGCGCGCCAGTGGCAGTGGACCATCAGCGGCTGGAAGAACGCCGGCCTGGACGCCGCCGCCGCGCTGGCCCGCGCCGCCAGCGAGGGCGAACGCCAGACCGCGCAGCTGATGGCGCGCTACGAGGAACGCCTGGCCGCCTACCAGAGCGTGGATTTCGACGACCTGATCGGCCTGCCGCTGCGCATGCTTCAAAAACATGAGCAGATCGCGCAGAAGTGGCAGGCGCGGCTGGCCCATGTGCTGGTGGACGAATACCAGGACACCAACGCCACGCAGTACGAGCTGATGAAGCTGCTGGTGGGCGCGCGCGGCAGCTTCACCGCCGTGGGCGACGACGACCAGAGCATCTACGGCTGGCGCGGCGCCACGCTCGACAACCTGAAGCGCCTGCCGCACGACTACCCGGCGCTCAAGGTCATCAAGCTGGAGCAGAACTACCGCTCCACGGGCGCGATCCTGCGCGCGGCCAACAACGTCATCGGGCCGAACCCCAAGCTGTTTCCGAAGACGCTGTATTCCGAACTGGGCGAAGGCGAGCCGGTGCGCGTGGTCGACTGCGACCACGAGGCGCACGAGGCCGACCGCGCCGTGGCGCGCATCCAGAGCCTGCGCCAGAGCTCGCCGCACAAGGAATGGCGCGACTTCGCCATCCTGTACCGCGCCAACCACCAGGCGCGCGTCTTCGAGCAGGCGCTGCGGCGGGCGCAGATTCCGTACAAGGTGTCGGGCGGGCAGAGCTTTTTCGACCGCTCCGAGATCAAGGACCTGTGCGCCTGGCTGCGACTGTGGATCAACGAGGACGACGACCCGGCCTTCCTGCGCTCCGTCACCACGCCCAAGCGCGGCATCGGCCACCAGACGCTGGCGGCGCTGGGCGAGTTTGCAGCCAAGTCGCGCCTGTCGCTGTTTGGCGCGCTGTTCTCGCACTCCTTAAGTGCCGCGCTGCCGGCGCGCGCCGTGGGCAGCCTGCACGAGTTCGGGCGCGAGATCAACGACCTGCGCCACCGCGCCCAGCACACCGTGGGCCACGAGGCGGCGCGCGCCTTCCTGGCTGACTGGCTCAAGGCCATCGGCTACGAGCAGCACCTGTACGACAACAGCGACACCGAGCCCCAAGCCGCCGCGCGCTGGACCAACGTGCTGGAGTTCTGCGACTGGATGGCCGGCCGCTGCGGAGGCCAGATCGACGACGCCGCCGGCGTCACCGTGACGGCCGAGCACAAGACCCTGCTGGAGGTGGCTCAGACCATCTCACTTATCTCGACGCTGAACGAGCGCGAGCAGGACCCGAACGTGGTCACGCTGTCCACGCTGCACGCGGCCAAGGGCCTGGAATGGCCGCACGTGGTGCTGGCGGGCGTGATCGAGGGGCTGCTGCCCTTCCGCCCCGACGAGGACGCCGGCGCCGCCGCGCAGGCCGCGCGCATCGAGGAAGAGCGCCGGCTGATGTACGTCGGCATCACGCGCGCGCAGCGCACCCTGGCCGTGAGCTGGACGCGGCGCCGCAAGAAGGGCCGCGACATCGTCGCCGCGCAGCCCAGCCGCTTCATCGCCGAAATGGCGCTCGACAAGACCACCGTGCGCGAAGACCCGCGCGAGAAGCTCAAGGCGCTGCGCGCCGAGTTCGCGCAGCGCGCGTCGGAGCAGGCGGCGCGCAGCCCGCAGGGAACCACCCCATGATCAAGCCGCGATTGACTTCATTATTGATAGCTGCCAGCGCTTTATCCGCCTGCGCTGCAGGCCAAAATGGCATTGAAACCCGTGCGCCTGCCGCAACATCGACCGCCACCACAGGGGCGGATTGCCCCGACGTCACGCGCCTGCATGCCGCCCAGTTGCACGGCAGCTGGGAGGTGGAGCTGGTGCAGGCGGGCCAGCGCGGCCAGCTCACGCTGCGCCAGCACCCCGAATTCAGCGCCAGCCTGCGCGGCGAGTTCCGCTACGGCGGGCAGCGGTCGATTGCCTCGGGCGACGTCGAAGGCGGCGAATTCAACCTGGACGAATCGCGCGACGGCAAGACGCTGTTCGCCTTCTGGAGCGGCCAGTTGGTCCCCGCTGCCTGCGGCGCCGAGATCCGCGGCAAGTGGCAACCGCTGGCGCGCGAAGGGCAGCCTGTGCTGGCTGAAAGCGACTTCATCCTGCGCCGCGCACGCGGTGGCACGGGCTGGTAACGCTTCTCCATCTATAGCGCCTCGCGCACGTTCCACAGCGATTTCAGGCCATTTCTTCTTGAAAACAAGTCCCGACGTGCGTAAGCAACTATCAATATAGAAGCATCGACGGCCGGCGAAGTAGCCCGAACTGCTGCGACCGGCCACAAAAAAGCCCGCTGTGATCAGCGGGCTTCTTGTCAGGTATTTGGTTGCGCGAGAAGGATTTGAACCTCCGACCTTTGGGTTATGAGCCCAACGAGCTACCAGACTGCTCCATCGCGCGGTAAGCCTGAGATTATAACAGATTATTCAGCCGCTTGCTCGCCATCCGTTTCGGGGCGATCCACCAGCTCGACGAAAGCCATCGGGGCGTTGTCGCCGACGCGGAAGCCCATCTTCAGGATGCGCGTGTAGCCGCCCGGGCGGGCGTTGTATCGTGGGCCCAGTTCGGTGAACAGCTTGGCCACACTGGCGTCGTCGCGCAGGCGGGCGAAGGCCAGGCGGCGGTTGGCCACGCTGTCGTTCTTGGCCAGCGTGATCATGGGCTCGACCACGCGGCGCAGTTCCTTGGCCTTGGGCACGGTGGTCTTGATCGCCTCGTGCTCGATCAGCGAGTTCATCATGTTGCGCAGCATCGCCTGGCGGTGCGCGCTGGTGCGGTTGAGTTTGCGAAGGCCGTTGCCGTGACGCATGGTGCTTTTCCTTTCAGGTTTCTTTATTAACAGGACCGCCGGATCAGGTACGGCCCTTGCACGGTGTGCCCATCCTCTGGGCGTTGACGAAAACAGATGGCCGCGGAGCAGGCCATGCCCGGGCGCCGTGGCCGGGGTCTCCCCGGCCGCCAGCGCCGTCCCCCTCAGGGGGAAGGCGCGCCAGCGCCTCAGGGGGAGCCGTTCTTACCTCTTGTCCAGACCGGACGGCGGCCAGTTCTCCAGCTTCATGCCGAGGGTGAGGCCACGCGAAGCCAGCACTTCCTTGATCTCGTTGAGCGACTTGCGACCCAGGTTCGGGGTCTTGAGCAACTCGTTCTCGGTACGCTGGATCAGGTCGCCGATGTAGTAGATGTTCTCGGCCTTCAGGCAGTTGGCCGAACGCACCGTCAGTTCCAGCTCGTCCACCGGACGCAGCAGGATCGGGTCGAAGCTGGCGGCGCCGCTGCGCTGCTGCGTCGTCTCGAAAATTTCACCGATCGCGCTGCCTTCCAACTGCGCGAACACCGCCAGCTGCTCGACCAGAATCTTGGCGGATGCGCGCACCGCTTCCTCGGCGTTGATGGCACCGTTGGTCTCGATCTCCATCACCAGCTTGTCGAGATCGGTGCGCTGCTCCACGCGGGCGTTCTCGACCGCGTAGCTCACGCGCCGGACCGGCGAGAACGAGGCATCCAGAACGATGCGGCCGATCGACTTGGTCGGCTCGTCGGCGTAGCGGCGCAGCGTGCCGGGAACGTAGCCACGGCCCTTCTCGACCTTGATCTGCATGTCGAGCTTGCCGCCCTGCGACAGGTTGGCGATGACGTGCTCGGGGTTGATGATCTCGACGTCGTGCGGCGTCTGGATGTCGGCGGCCGTGACCACGCCGTCGCCATCCTTGCGCAGGCTCAGCGTGACTTCGTCGCGGTTGTGCAGCTTGAACACCACGCCCTTCAGGTTGAGCAGGATGTTGACCACGTCTTCCTGCACGCCGTCGATGGACGAGTACTCGTGCAGCACGCCGGCGATCGTCACTTCGGTGGGCGCGTAGCCGACCATCGACGACAGCAGCACACGGCGCAGCGCGTTGCCCAGGGTGTGGCCGTAGCCGCGTTCGAACGGCTCGAGCGTGACCTTCGCCTTGTTGTGGCCCAGGGGCTCGACGTTGATCGCTTTGGGTTTCAGCAGTTGGGTTTGCATTTTTCCTAGACTTCCTCTCAATACCCCCGGCTCGTTACACCGGTAAGGCTGGTGAAGCGCCAAACCCGCCAGGGCGGCGGGTCGGATGAGATGGCGCGCTGAAACTCAAGGATCAGCGCGAATAGAGTTCGACGATCAGCGATTCGTTGATGTCGGCACCGAATTCATCGCGATCCGGCACCTTCTTGAAGGTGCCCTCGACCTTGTCGGTGCTGACCTCGACCCAGGACGGAAAGCCCACCTGGCCGGCCAGTTGCATGGCCTCCAGCACGCGGGTCTGCTTCTTCGACTTCTCGCGCACGGCGATCACGTCGCCGGTCTTGACCAGATACGACGGGATGTTCACCGGCTGGCCATTCACCGTGACGGCCTTGTGCGACACCAGCTGGCGCGCTTCGGCGCGGGTGGAGCCGAAGCCCATGCGGTACACCACGTTGTCCAGGCGCGACTCGAGCAGGAACAGCAGGTTGGCACCGGTGTTGCCACGGCGGCGCTCGGCTTCCGCGAAGTAGCGGCGGAACTGCTTCTCCAGCACGCCGTACATGCGCTTGACCTTCTGCTTCTCGCGCAGCTGCAGGCCGTAGTCGGACGTGCGCTGGCCCGAAGTGCGGCCGTGCTGGCCGGGCTTGGTGTCGAACTTGGCCTTGTCGCTGATCGAGCGGCGTGCGCTCTTCAGGAACAGGTCGGTGCCTTCACGGCGGGAAAGTTTGGCTTTGGGGCCGAGGTAACGTGCCACGTGGGTTTCCTTGAAGTTGTCTGCCCCGGCCGCTTGCCGGGGGAGCCGTCTGCATGCAAGCGGACGGCGGTGGGCTTAACGAAAAACAAAAAAGGACACGGCATGCGCAGCAATGCCGTGTTGACCCTTCGTTGTTTAGATCCTACGGCGCTTCTGCGGACGGCAACCGTTGTGCGGCACCGGCGTCACGTCGGAGATGGACGTGATGCGGATGCCCAGTGCGGCCAGTGCACGCACCGAAGACTCGCGACCGGGGCCGGGGCCCTTGATCTCGACATCCAGGTTCTTGATGCCTTGTTCCATCGCCGCACGGCCGGCCACTTCGGAGGCCACCTGGGCCGCGAAAGGCGTCGACTTGCGCGAACCCTTGAAGCCCTGGCCGCCCGACGATGCCCACGACAAGGCGTTGCCCTGGCGGTCGGTGATGGTGATGATGGTGTTGTTGAACGATGCGTGCACGTGGGCAATGCCGTCCGAAATGTTCTTGCGGACTTTCTTGCGTACGCGCTGCGCGGCGTTGCTGGCGGGTGCTCTGGCCATGTCTTAGCGTTCCTTGATTATTTCTTCAGCGCCTGCGCGGCCTTGCGCGGGCCCTTGCGGGTGCGTGCGTTGGTGCGCGTGCGCTGGCCGCGCATGGGCAGGCCGCGGCGATGACGGAAACCGCGGTAGCAGCCGATGTCCATCAGGCGCTTGATGTTCATCGTGGTTTCGCGGCGCAGGTCGCCTTCGATGATGAACTGGGCGATCGCGTCACGGATTTTTTCCTGATCAGCGTCCGTCAGGTCCTTGATCTTCTTGGCGTACGGAATGCCGCAGGCCTCGCAGATCTGGCGGGCGCGCGAACGGCCGATGCCGTAGATCGCGGTCAGGCCGATCTCGGCGTGCTTGTGCGGCGGAATGTTGATACCAGCAATACGTGCCATGGTCTATCCTCTTGAACTCTAGCGGGCGCTAACCCATCAACCCTGGCGCTGCTTGTGGCGCGGGTCGGTGCAGATCACGCGCACCACGCCCTTGCGGCGGATGATCTTGCAGTTGCGGCAAATCTTCTTGACCGAAGCTGAAACTCTCATTTCACTCTCCTAAAACTTTCTTTGTTCAGCCGGCGCCACGCAGGCACCACTGAACACCAATTTCCGTCAGCCGTTGAGCGTTGTCTTGAAGTTGGCCTTCTTGAGCAACGATTCGTATTGCTGGCTCATCATGTAGTTCTGCACCTGGGCCATGAAATCCATGGTCACCACCACCAGAATCAGCAACGAGGTGCCGCCGAAGTAGAACGGCACGTTGTAGCGCAGGATCAGGAACTCCGGCAGCAGGCACACCGCCGTGATGTAGATCGCACCAGCCAAGGTCAGGCGCATCAGGATCTTGTCGATGTAGCGCGCCGTCTGATCGCCTGGACGAATGCCGGGGATGAACGCACCGCTCTTCTTCAGGTTGTCTGCCGTCTCACGGCTGTTGAACACCAGGCCCGTGTAGAAGAAGCAGAAGAAGATGATGGCCGCCGCGTACAGCATGACATAGATCGGCTGGCCCGGTGTCAAGGTACCGGCAAGGTCCTTCAACCAGCGCATCGAATCACCGGCGCTGAACCAACCCACGACGGTGGCCGGGAGCAGGATGATCGACGACGCAAAGATCGGCGGGATCACACCGGCCATGTTCAGCTTCAGCGGCAGGTGCGACGACTGGCCACCATACACCTTGTTGCCCACCTGGCGCCGCGCATAGTTGACCAGAATCTTGCGCTGGCCGCGCTCGATGAACACCACGAAGTAGGTCACCAGGCACACCAAGGCCACGATGAACAGCGCGATGATGACGCTCATCGCACCGGTGCGCACCAATTCCATCAAGCCACCGACCGCGTTCGGCAGGCCTGCGGCGATGCCGGCGAAGATCAGGATCGAGATACCGTTGCCCAAGCCCCGCTCGGTGATCTGCTCGCCCAGCCACATCAGGAACATGGTGCCGGCCGTCAGGCTGACCACCGCGGTCATGCGGAAACCCCAGCCCGGGCTGACCACTAGGCCCTGCGACGTTTCCAGCGCAACGGCGATGCCGAACGACTGGAACAGCGCCAGCGCCAGCGTGCCGTAGCGCGTCAGCTGGGTGATCTTGCGACGCCCTGCCTCGCCTTCCTTCTTCATCTGCTCGAAGGTCGGCACCACATAGGTCATCAACTGCATGATGATCGATGCGGAGATGTAGGGCATGATGCCCAGGGCGAACACCGTGAAACGCGACAGTGCGCCACCCGAGAACATGTTGAACAGGTTCAGGATGCCGCCCTGCTGGCCCTGGAACAGCTGACGCAGCTGGTCCGGGTTGATGCCGGGCACAGGAATGTGCGCGCCGATGCGGTACACGACCAGCGCGAGCAGCAGGAAGACCAGGCGGCGACGCAGGTCGCCGTACTTGCCGGTCTTCGCGATTTGCGGTCCGCTGGTGGCCACTACTCAATACCTCTGACTTGAAACACTCAGGCCAGCGAGCCGCCAGCCGCCTCGATGGCAGCCTTGGCACCCGCAGTCGCGCCCACGCCCGTCAGCTTGACGGCCTTGGTGAGTTCGCCCGACTTGATGACCTTGACGACCTTGGCGATCGCGCGCACGAGACCGGCCTGCTTGAGTACCAGCAGGTCCACCTCCGCAGCACCCAGGCGCTCGAGATCCGACAGGGTCACTTCGGCGTTGTACTTGAGCGAGGCCGACTTGAAGCCGCGCTTGGGCAGGCGACGCTGCAGCGGCATCTGGCCGCCTTCGAAGCCAACCTTGTGATAGCCGCCGGCACGCGACTTCTGGCCCTTGTGGCCGCGACCAGCGGTCTTGCCCAGGCCGGAGCCGATGCCACGCCCCACGCGGCGGCGCACGCGCTTGGCGCCGTCGGCAGGTTTGATGGTGTTGAGTTCCATGATCCGATTCCTCAGACGATCTTGACCAGGTAGTCGATCTTGTTGATCATGCCGCGCACCGCAGGCGTGTCCTGCAGTTCGCGCACGCTGTTCAGCTTGCGCAGGCCCAGGCCGCGCACCGTCGCACGGTGCGATTCCTTGCAGCCGATGGGGCTGCGAACCAGCTGAACCTTGACGGTTTTCTGCTCGGTTGCCATATCTCTACTCCAGTTCAGGCGGCGAAGATGTCTTCGACCGACTTGCCGCGCTTGGCCGCCACTTCGGCGGGCGTGGTGCAGTTGCGCAGCGCATCCAGCGTGGCGCGCACCATGTTGTAGGGGTTCGACGTGCCGTGGCTCTTGGCCACGATGTCGGTGATGCCCAGCACCTCGAACACGGCGCGCATCGGGCCGCCGGCGATGATGCCGGTACCGCGCGGGGCCGGGGCCATCATCACGACCGCGGCACCATGGTGGCCGGTCACGTTGTGGTGGATGGTGCCATCCTTAAGCGACACCTTCAGCATGTTGCGACGTGCCTCCTCCATGGCCTTCTGCACGGCCACCGGCACTTCCTTGGATTTGCCCTTGCCCATGCCGACGCGGCCATCGCCGTCACCCACGACGGTCAGCGCGGCGAAACCCAGGATACGGCCACCCTTGACCACCTTGGTCACGCGGTTGACCGCGATCATCTTCTCGCGCAGGCCGTCCTCCGGACCGTCGCCTTGCGTTCTTGCCTGAAACTTTGCCATTTGTCTGTCCTGCCGTCTTAGAACTGCAGACCGGCCTCACGGGCAGCGTCGGCCAGAGCCTTGACGCGGCCGTGATAGGCGAAGCCCGCACGGTCGAAAGCCACCTTTTCCACGCCCGCGGCCTTAGCACGCTCGGCGATGCGCTTGCCGATCTGCTGCGCTGCGGCGACGTTGCCCCCCCTGCCGGCGGCACCCAGTTCCTTGCGCATGTCGGCCTCGGCGGTGGAAGCGCTGGCCAGCACCCTGTTGCCGTCTTCCGACACCACGGTGGCGTAGATGTGCAGGTTGGTGCGATTCACGGACAGGCGTGCCACGCCCTTGTCGGCGATGCGGATGCGCGTCTGACGTGCACGACGAAGACGCTGCTCTTTCTTGGTCATCATGATGCAGGTCCTTATTTCTTCTTGGTTTCCTTGATGACGACGCGCTCGTCGGCATAGCGGATGCCCTTGCCCTTGTAGGGCTCGGGCGGACGCGCGTCGCGAATCTCGGCAGCCAGCTGACCGATCACCTGGCGGTTGGCGCCCTTGACGATGATCTCGGTCGGGGTCGGGGTCGTCACCGTGACGCCCTCGGGCATCTCGAAGTTGACGGGGTGCGAATAGCCGATCTGCAGGTTCAGCTTGTTGCCGCTGGCCTGGGCGCGGAAACCCACGCCGACCAGGTTCAGCTTCTTCTCGAAGCCCTTGCTGACACCGACCACCATGTTGTTCACCAGCTGGCGCATGGTGCCGCTCATGGCGTTGGCCTCGCGGGTCTCGTTCGCGGGCTCGAACGACAGGGCGCCGTCCTTGGCCGTCACTTTCACCAGGTCGTTAGGGGCGAGCTTGAGCTCACCACCGCTGCCCTTGACGGTGATCTGATCTTCCTTGATCTGCACGTCGACGCCCTGAGGAACGGCGACGCCCATTTTTGCAATACGTGACATGCTCGTTTCTCCTTAGGCCACGTAGCACAGCACTTCGCCGCCCACACCGGTAGCGCGCGCCTTGCGGTCGGTCATCACGCCCTTCGGGGTGGTGACAATGGCCACGCCGAGGCCGTTCATGACCTGGGGAATGGCGTCGCGGCCCTTGTACACGCGCAGGCCGGGACGGCTGACGCGCTCGATGCGCTCGATGACCGGGCGACCGGCGTAGTACTTCAGGGCGATCTGCAGCTCGGACTTGCCGCCTTCGCTCTTGACTTCAAAGCCGTCGATGTAGCCCTCGTCCTTCAGCACCTGGGCAATGGCCACCTTGACCTTGGACGACGGCACCGACACGACCTGCTTGGCCACCATCTGCGCGTTGCGGATGCGGGTCAACAGATCGGCGATGGGATCACTCATGCTCATGTTGTTCTCTCCTGCCGATTACCAGCTGGCCTTGGTGACGCCGGGAATCTGGCCTTCGAAGGCCAGCTCGCGGATCTTGGCGCGGCCGAGGCCGAACTGGCGGAAGGTGCCGCGCGGACGACCGGTCATCTCGCAGCGGGCGCGCTGGCGCGTCGGGTTGGCGTTGCGCGGGAGCTTCTGCAGCGCCAAGCGGGCCTGCGCGCGCTCTTCGTCGCTGCGCTTGGCATCGTTGGCAATGCTTTTCAGCTCGGCGTGCTTCTTGGCGTACTTGGCGACGAGTTGCTCGCGCTTGAGTTCGCGTTCGATCAGTGCTTTCTTGGCCACGTCGCTACCTCAGTTCTTGAACGGGAAACGGAAGGCGGCGAGCAGCGCCTTGGCTTCCTCGTCGTTCTTGGCCGTCGTCGTGATGCTGATGTTCAGGCCGCGCAGGGCGTCGACCTTGTCGTATTCGACCTCGGGGAAAATGATCTGCTCTTTCACGCCGACGTTGTAGTTGCCGCGGCCGTCGAAAGAGCGCCCCGAGATGCCGCGGAAGTCACGCACGCGCGGCAGCGCGACGGTGACGAAGCGGTCCAGGAATTCGTACATGCGCGTGCCGCGCAGCGTGACCATGGTGCCAATGGCCTGGCCTTCGCGGATCTTGAAGCCGGCGATGGCCTTCTTGGCCTTGGTGACCACGGGCTTCTGGCCGGCGATCTTGGTCAGGTCGGCGACGGCGTTGTCCATCACCTTCTTGTCGGCCACGGCCTCGCTCACGCCCATGTTGAGCGTGATCTTGGTGATGCGCGGCACCTCCATCGGCGACTTGTAGCCGAACTTCTTCATCAGCTCGGGCGCCACGTTTTCGCGGTAGTGTTGTTGCAGTCGTGCCATGATGGTCCTCAGGCCTTGATCTCTTCGCCGCTGGACTTGAACACGCGCACGCGGGTGCCGTCCTGCAGGGTCTTGATGCCGACGCGGTCGGCCTTGCCGGTGGCCTTGTTGTAGATGGCCACGTTCGACTGGTGAATGGGCATGGCCTTCTCGATGATGCCGCCGGCCACACCCTTCATGGGGTTGGGCTTGGCGTGCTTCTTGACCATGTTGATGCCGTCGATCACCACGCGCTCGGGGCACACGCGCAGCGACACGGTGCCGCGCTTGCCCTTGTCACGGCCGGCCAGCACGATGACTTCGTCGCCCTTGCGAATCTTGTTCATGGCGCTTGTCCTTACAGAACTTCGGGGGCCAGCGACACGATCTTCATGAAGCGCTCGGTGCGCAGTTCGCGCGTGACCGGGCCGAAGATGCGGGTGCCGATGGGCTCCAGCTTGTTGTTGAGCAGCACGGCGGCGTTGCCGTCGAACTTGATGAGCGAGCCGTCGGCGCGGCGCACACCCTTGGCGGTGCGCACCACCACGGCGCTGTAGACCTCGCCCTTCTTGACGCGGCCACGCGGAGCGGCTTCCTTGATGCTCACCTTGATGATGTCGCCGACACCTGCGTAACGGCGCTTCGAGCCGCCCAGCACCTTGATGCAGAGGACGGACTTGGCGCCGGTGTTGTCGGCCACCTCGAGTCGAGATTCAGATTGGATCATTTCAAATGTTTCCCAACTTGTACCCGGCGGGCACTTCAAAAAAAGCGCTTGTGCCGGATCAGTCTTGGGCCCGCCGCCTGGCGCCTGAAAGGCGCCTGCGATTGGGCAGTGTCTTACACCCAAAATGGGCGAAGCCGCTGATTTTAGCCGAGTTTTTCCAAACGTGTCAAGCCGCGCTTGCCGCTGGCCCGGCGTAGCTGCGCGCCAGCGCCTCAAACGCGGCCAGGCCCGGGTCGCCCGGCCGCTCGTGCTGCAGCACGCGGGCCACGGCGGGAGCGGCGCGCAGGGCCTCGCGGGCGTCCAGGAACAGCAGGCGCGCGCGCCGCGCCAGCACGTCTTCCACGCTGCGGGCGTACTCATGGCGCACGGCAAAGCGCACCATGGCTTCGCTCAGGCCCGGGGCCAGCCAGCGGTCGGCGCCGGGCAGCGCGCTGACGACGTCGGCCTCGCTGCCGTACAGGTGCAGGCCCGGCGGCTGGTTCAGGCCCACCGGCTGGCTGCCCGGCGCGGGCGCGCCCACCAGGTGCAGCCCGGCGGTGTGCGACGGCCCGCGCGGCAGCAGCACGCCGGCCTGGGTGCAGCGCGCCAGCACGTCGGCGGCCATGGCGCGGTAGGTGGTCCATTTGCCGCCGGTCACGGTGATCAGGCCCGAGGGCGCGGCCAGCACGGTGTGCTCGCGGCTGATGGACTGGGTGCTGTCGGCATCGCCCACCGGCTTGACCAGCGGGCGCAGGCCGGCCCAGGTGCTCAGGATGTCGGCGTGAGTGGGCGCTCGCTTGAGGTATTTGGCGGCTTCGCGCAGGATGAAGTCGATTTCGGTGCCGGATGGCTGCGGCTCCAGCGGCAGGTCGGGCCGGGGCGCGTCGGTGGTGCCCAGGATCAGCTTGCCCAGCCAGGGCACGGCGAACAGCACGCGGCCATCCGCCGTGCTGGGCACCAGCAGCGCGTGGTCGCCGGGCGAGAAGGACTGGTCGACCACCACGTGCGCGCCCTGGCTGGGCGCCACCATGGGGGTGACGGGCTTGCCGGCGGCGCGGGCGTCGTATTGGCGCAACGCATCGACCCAGACGCCCGTGGCGTTGACGATGCAGCCAGCCTGGATGCGGAATTCGCGCCCCGTTTCCACGTCGCGCGCCACCAGCCCCACGGCGCGGCCCGCGTCGTGCAGCACGTCCACCGCTTCACAGTAGTTGACCAGCAGCGCGCCGTGCGCCGCCGCCGTGCGGGCAATGGCCATCGCCAGGCGGGCGTCGTCGAACTGGCCGTCCCAGTATTTGACGCCGCCCTTCAGCCCCTGCGGCTGGGCGCCGGGCAACAGGCGCAGCGTTTCGGCCGCGCCCAGCCATTCGGTGCGGCCCAGCCCGGCCTTGCCGGCCAGCGCGTCGTACATCTTCAGGCCGGTGCCGTAGAAAGGTGTCTCCCACAGCTTGTACGAGGGCATGACGAAGGCCAGCGGCTGCGCAAGGTGCGGCGCGCTGCCCAGGATGTGCACGCGCTCGTGCAGCGCCTCGCGCACCAGGTGGATGTTGCCCTGCGCCAGGTAGCGCACGCCGCCGTGCACCAGTTTGGTGGCGCGCGAGCTGGTGCCCTTGGCGAAGTCGTGCGCCTCGATCAGCACCACGCTGTGGCCGCGCTGGGCCGCGTCCAGCGCCACGCCCAGGCCGGTGGCGCCGCCGCCGACGATGGCGATGTCGTACTTGCGCGGTTCGGCCAGGCGCGCCAGCAGGGCGGCGCGGTCGGTGGACAGGGGTGCGGTCATGACAGGAGCGGCTTGCAGATCAGGCGCCGGGGGCGGCGCGGAAAGAGGGCAAGCATATGACGGAATGCGCGCAGTGTTGCCGCCGCGTGGCGGCTGCGGCCTGCGGCGCGGGCGCGCCTGGGCTGGCGCAGCGCTTGTTGCGGCAGGGGAATGGAGGGGGGGGACCTCTGAAATTTTTTTGGTAATGAAAAACGGCTTCAGCGCCCAATCATCGGGCGCAAGCAGCTCTTGAATAATGACCGCAATGCGGCGCCAAATCGCTATCGCCTGATGGGCGCCTGCAAGCCTTGCGCGCCACTGCACCCAGCGCCATCACGCCCCGTCGCGCGCCCAGCCGCGCGAGCGTTCGACCGCCTCGCGCCAGCGGGCGATGCGCGCCAAGCGCTGGGGCTCGGGCAGGCTCGGCTCGAAGCGCCGGTCCACCGCCCATTGCGCGGCAATCTCGTCGCCCCCTTGCCACACGCCCGTGGCCAGCCCGGCCAGGTAGGCGGCGCCCAGCGCCGTGGTTTCGGTGACTTGCGGGCGCACCACGGGCACGCCAGCCAGGTCGGCCTGCAGCTGCATCAGCAGGTCGTTGCGGCTGGCGCCACCGTCCACGCGCAGCTCGGTGAGTTGGATGCCGCTGTCGCGCACCATGGCGCCGAAGATGTCGGCCGACTGCAGCGCAATCGCCTCCAGCGCCGCGCGGGCGATGTGGGCGCGCGTGGTGCCACGCGTCAGCCCCACCAGCGTGCCGCGCGCGCGGCCGTCCCAGTCGGGCGCGCCCAGGCCGGCGAAGGCGGGCACCAGGAACACGTCGCCGGTGTCGGGCACGCTGGCGGCCAGCGCTTCGATTTCTGAAGCACTCTGGATCATCTGAAGGCCGTCGCGCAGCCATTGCACGGTGGCGCCGGCCATGAAGACCGATCCTTCGAGACAGTAGGCGGTACGGTGCGCGCCCGCTGCGTCCGGCCCCTGCCAGCCGACAGTGGCCAGCAACTGGTTGCGGCTGCGCACGGCGCGGTCGCCGGTGTTCATCAGCATGAAGCAGCCGGTGCCGTAGGTGTTCTTGGCCATGCCGGGCGCGAAGCAGGCCTGGCCGAAGGTGGCGGCCTGCTGGTCGCCCGCGACGCCGGCGATGAGGATCGGCGCACCAAGCACATCCGGCGCCGTCTCGCCCAGTACGCCGCTGGACGGCACGATGCGCGGCAGCACGGCGCGCGGGATGTTGAACAGGCGCAGCAGCTCGTCGTCCCACGCCAGCCGGTGAATGTTCATCAGCATGGTGCGGGCGGCGTTGCTGGCGTCTGTGGCATGCACGGCACCGCCGGTCAGGTTCCAGATCAGCCAGCTGTCTATGGTGCCGAAAGCCAGCTCGCCCGCTTCGGCGCGCGCGCGGGCGCCCGGCACCTGGTCGAGCAGCCATTCGAGCTTGGTGGCAGAGAAGTACGCGTCCAGCACCAGCCCGGTCTTGCGCTGGATCAGCGCTGCCTTGCCTTGGCGGCGCAGTTGCTCGCAGCGCGCGGTGGTGCGCCGGTCCTGCCAGACGATGGCNNGCGCTGGTTGGTGATGCCGATCGCTGCAATTTCAATAGCTGACTGCGCTCGCCCAGCCTGCACTGCAGCCAGTTTTTGCATGCATTCGCGCGCCACCACCCGTTGCGTGGCCCAGATCTCGGCGGCGTCGTGTTCCACCCAGCCGGGTTGCGGAAAGTGCTGCGCGAATTCGCGCTGCGCCAGCGCCGCCACGCGGCCCTGGGCGTCGAAGGCGATGGCGCGGCTGCTGGTGGTGCCCTGGTCGAGCGCGAGGAGGTAACGCATGCCGGCAAGCGTAGCCGAAGGCCTGAGGCGCGCCAATTGGTGGCACGGGAATTCAACCTATTGAGGTTTTCAAAAATCACGACAGCGCGGGCCATCAGAAA
>JRYL01000257.1_pt1 | contig 21866 bp, 13 predicted proteins | sample 235391 | NCBI WGS metagenome assembly JRYL01 (sample SAMN03074223, study PRJNA261481) | activated sludge metagenome | biome: Wastewater Treatment Plant; feature: Wastewater; material: Activated sludge; isolation source: activated biomass of a wastewater treatment plant treating wastewater from... ...
CGTTTGTTCCGTTATAAATTTGGTCTGTGGATCTCCAATAGTTTGCATTTGTCCCGGTAGTGGTGATTGCCATCCAATAATTGGTCCCGGTACTTCCTCCTTCAAGCTCCAAATTCAATGAACTGAGATCCAAAGTGATCTCATACACTTCTCCACTAATCACAGTTTGAGATACAGGCACAACTGAAGTTGGCGAAAGCACTTCATCACCCGGCGTTCCGGATGCATCCTTATAAAAAGAAACTTTGACAGTCGATACCTGGTTACTCATTGGGAATTTCACGGTTTCAACAGACAAGTTAACATCCGCCCCAACCGGGAAGTCAGATGTCAGAATGATCCCGGCTGAAGTATCCCCAAGGGCAGTACCTCCCAAATTAACTGCATAATCAATACCGCATTCGGTACTTGGGAGCAGCGTTGTAAAAATATAAGATGAAGACCAGGCCGAATTGCTTCCTCCCGAGCATTTTGAACGAACCTGAGCTTCATATTCTGTATCCTGAGTCAATCCGGTCAGTGAAATTGTATTGGTGGCGGTTGACGAAGTAATCCATGAACCGCTGCCGGTTGCACGATATCTGAAATCGTATTCGGCTGCCGGAACCATATTCCAGATCAGATCTGCTGTGGTCGTGCCAACAGAAGTTGCTGTCAGACCTGCAGGAACAACCGGATTACACTCAATCGGCTGATCTGAAATTCCGGTAATGATCAATGAATATTTTTGACTTCCTCCGGTCAGACTGCCTTTATGGGTGATTCTGATTTTATACTGACCCGTAGGATTTGAAACTTCCACACGCTCAAAAGGATCTCTAAAATTGTCTCCCTTTGCATTGGTGGTCACACCTGTCAGTTTCCATGGCTCGTAACTTGTGCCTCCTTTGATGATTCGAAGGTCGAGATCATTGACAAGCACCGGAGTTGTATTGTTTAATTCTCCTTCCCTATTCGCTCCCGGACGATCTGTCCAGCTAATAGAAGCCATCAGATTACTTACCTCATCTGAATAAACATCAAACTCATAAGTCTCACCATTGTTTAGTGTAAGTTCCTGAATCAGAGTACCGTTTCCGTTATTGCTGATGACCTGTGCAGCCCGTTTTGCATTCAGCAATCCCCATCCCCAAACCACATCCGGTCCGACCGGGCCCGCATCATCTGCTGTATGAAGCACCAATCCTTTCAGAGTGGCAGCCCTCATAAATTCGGAATTTATATTATTGTAATGCTGTTGAAGAAGCAACAGTGTCCCGGTTACATTGGGCGAGGACATTGAGGTTCCCGTATAAGTTGCATAAGCAGAATTGTTTGTACTGATCGGTGAATAAAGTCCGGTACCGTTTCCGGTGATGTCGGGTTTGATTCGATAATCGTCAGTCGGTCCCTGGCTGCTGCCCGAATTTATTGAAACACTGATCAGATCACCGTTTGAATTCACATTTGCATCCTGTGCATTTGCAATTACCAAAGAATTCTTGCTGGTACCTGCTCCTGTCAGTTTATCATAACCGACAATACCGCCAAGCGGACTTGAATTGTAATTTACTGCCCCATCATTTCCTGCCGATTTCACCATCAGATAATAAGGCGCATTGAACATTATATTGTCCCAACTGGCAGATTCCGAATGATAGTTGCCAAAATACCAGGCAGGAAGATTATTACTTACCCATCCGTAGGAATGATTTGAAACCAGCATACCGTTTGCAGCAGCAATGGTTGCCTCAGTTATATCGTTGTTCCAGTCATAACCTCTGACTTTGCCCTGAGGCGCCATTCCTTTTGCCTGTGCGACTACACCTGATGCAATTATGGTTCCGGTCACATGGGCACCATGATCACTTAATGCCGATGAACCATCCCCCACTGTATATCGTCCGCTGTATTCCTGGTGAGTAGCTCTTGCAATACCGCCATCCCAAACATAGGCAGTCATATTCTGACCCATCAGATTCAAACCGAGCGATCCGCCCGAATTAAGGTGGTCGGTACGGGTTGAATGTGATGCATCTTTATTTTGTGTTGTATAATAAATCGGAGTTCCGTCCGGTAGGATTCTTTGAAGTTCGGAACGGGTAACACCATCGTCTATAATGAGCGGAAGTCCCATTTTGGGTGCGAGATCCAACACCCTGTTCCTTTCGTACTGATATTTTAAATCAGCTTCGTTTTTAAGTTTATTAAGTTCGTTTTGGTCATAAGTTGCGACGATTTTCGCAGCCTGTTGAGGCGTTTGAGCCATACCCCATTGGGTAACTCCAAACAGCAAAATCAACAGATAGTGTAAATAGTTTCTCATTGAGTTACAATTTTAGTTTTACAATCTGAGGTTTGGTTGGAACTAATAGGCGGTAAAACTATAAAAAATTTTAACATTTCAATTGTAATTTATCGAATTGCAACACTGTACGTTAAGAAAAAATTAAAAATTTTCACAAATCATTGGGAGTTTGTAGTTTTATACTTCCAAGAATTTCAAATGAAAAAAAATATCGTCTTTCTGTTTTTATTGATTTTAATTCCTGCGTTAGGTCAAAATCCCGGTTATAAAAACGGAATGGTTGTCAGTGCGCATCCAAAAGCTTCTGAAGTCGGAATTGAGATTTTGAAAAAAGGCGGAAATGCGATTGATGCTGCGGTTGCGGTTCAGTTTGCACTCAGCGTTACGCTGCCGATTGCCGGAAATATCGGCGGTGGCGGTTTTTTGGTTTACCGTTCTGCAGACGGTCAGTACAATTCGCTTGATTTTCGTGAAACTGCACCTTCCAAAGCTTCTGAAAATATGTATCTCGATTCGGACGGAAATCCGATTACAGAGCTGAGTCTTTTTGGTCAGCTGGCTTCTGGTGTTCCCGGAACGGTTGCAGGTATGGAAGCTGCTCATAAAAAATACGGAAAACTGAGCTGGAAAGAGGTTTTGCAGCCTGCAGTCGATCTGGCTGAAAATGGATTTGAAATTACCGATGCACAGGCAAATGAATTCAATTCTGCTTATGAAAAATTTACAAAATGGAATCCCGAAGGAACTGCTTTTACGATTAAAAACAATTGGAAAAGCGGAGATTTGCTCGTCCAAAAAGAATTGGCAGAAACACTGAAACTGATTCAAAAACAGGGAAAGAAAGGTTTTTATGAAGGCATCACCGCAAAATATATCGTCGATGAAATGAACAAAGGAAACGGTATCATTTCATTTGAAGATTTAAAAAATTACAAAGCAGTCTGGCGAAAACCAATCATCGGAGATTATAAAAATTACAGAATCATTTCAATGCCGCCACCTTCAAGCGGCGGAATTGCACTGATTTCACTTTTTCATTCGGTTGAGAATTATCCGCTGAAAGATTGGGGTTTTCAACAGGACAAAACCGTTCAGGCAATGGTGGAAGCCGAAAGGAGAGTTTATGCAGACCGTTCGGTTTATTTGGGCGATCCCGATTTTGTAAAAGTTCCGATTCAAGAATTGATCAGCAGAGAAAATTCGGTTTTGCGGATGAAAAATTTCTCATTTGATCATGCCACGCCGAGTTCAGAAGTCGGTGCGAGTAATTTTGTTCCCGCCGAAAAATTCCAAACTACTCATTTTAATGTGGTTGACAAAGACGGAAACTCGGTTTCGGTTACCACCACTTTGAACGGTGCTTTTGGCTCATTTGTTGCGGTTGAGCACGCCGGTTTTATACTGAACAACGAAATGGATGATTTTTCGGTCAAACCGGGCGCACCCAATCTGTACGGACTGACCGGCGGTGAAGCAAATTCGATACAGCCCGGAAAAAGGATGCTGTCTTCGATGACACCAACCATCATTGAAAAAGACGGAAAGTTCTTTATGGTCATCGGAACGCCCGGTGGATCAACCATCATTACTTCGGTTTTTCAGTCGGTGCTCAATGTGATTGAATTTGATCAGAGCATCAGCCAGTCGGTTGCTTCTCCACGATTTCATCACCAGTGGCTGCCGGACGAAGTTTTTGTCGAAAAAGGCGCAATTGCAGAAGATGTAAGAGAAAGACTGAGCCGAAAAGGGTATGTATTTGTTGGCAAAAGCCCATGGGGATGGACAGACGGCAGCTGGGGAAGAGTTGATGCAATCATCGTAAATCCCGACGGAAGTTATGAAGGCGGTGCCGATCCGAGAGGCGATGATACAATTTGCGGATATTAAGATCTTGTTTTAATTATTCCGAAAATTAAATTAAACAGAATTCCAATGTAACCAAATCTCTGTTTTTTCGACTTATCTGCGGAAAACCTGAATTTGGAATCAAATTTGGAGTCAGAAAAATTCAAATAAAACAAAAAAGATGAAAAAACTATTCATTTGTTTCGGAACGGCATTCCTGCTTTTTGCAAGCGCAAATGCTCAGGATTCGATTTTGCTGAGAACCGAAAAAGTCTGGTACAACGACAGTTTTGAAGATACCGGCGTTTATGGTGTGAATACCGAAAAAGCCTGGCAGTTTCTGAAAGAACACAACCGAAAAGCAAGTCCGCTTGTGGTTGGAATTCTGGACGGCGGCGTTCAGGCGGATCATATAGATCTGGCTGAAAATATGTGGGTCAATCCAAAGGAAAAAGCCGGAAACGGAAAAGATGACGACAACAACGGATATATCGATGATGTAAACGGATGGAACTTTATCGGCGGAAAAAACGGCAAAGATGTGGACGGAGACAATCTGGAAAGCGTCAGAGTTTATAAAGGTTATCTGCCATTGTTTGAAGGTTCGGATGCTGCAAAAAACAAAGAAAATGAAACCAAGTTTCCGGAGAAATATGAAGATTATCTGAAACTGAAATCAAAAATTGCAAAAAAACAGGCTGAAGCAAGATCAAGCGTGGCTCAATATACCGCGCTCAAAGAACAGGTGGACAAAGGTTTTCAGCCGCTGATCGAATTCTTTGGAGATCAGCCAATCGATGAAAACAATCTGAGCAGTTATCAGCCGACAGAAGAATCGATGATGGCGCTGATGATGTTCGGAATGACGCCAAAAGAGGAATGGGAAGACAGAACGATGAAACAGATTCATGAGGAAATCTCTGAACAGTTGGCTGAAGGAATCGAATATTTTCAGTCTCAGCTTGATTATCACTACAATCTCGATTTTGATTCAAGAGGAATCGTCGGCGATGATTACAGCAACAAAACCGAAAGCAATTACGGAAACAATGATGTGGAAGGGCCCGATGCACTGCACGGAACCCACGTTGCCGGTTTGGTTTCGGCGGTGAGAGGAAACGGAAAAGGGATTGACGGAATCGCAGGAAATTCTGTAAAACTGATGGGTGTAAGAACGGTTCCTAACGGTGATGAAAGAGACAAGGACGTTGCAAATTCAATTCGATATGCGGTTGACAATGGTGCAAAAATTCTTAATATGTCGTTCGGAAAAGATTATTCGCCCGACAAAGAAGTGGTTTGGGATGCCATGCGTTATGCTGAGAAAAAAGGTGCACTGCTGATCAAAGCAGCCGGAAATGACAATCTCGATATCGACACAGATATCCATTATCCGACAAATTTTGACGAAAACGGAAATAAAATCATCGAATCGATCATCACAGTCGGTGCATCCAATCCGGATCCGAATGTTTTGAAAGCAAGTTTTTCAAATTACGGCAAGAAATCGGTTGATGTATTTGCACCAGGAAATCAGATTTTGTCAACTGTTCCGCATGACAAATTCAAAGAACTTCAGGGAACCAGTATGGCGTCGCCCATCACAGCCGGTGTTGCTGCGCTGGTCTGGTCTCACTATCCGAAACTGACTGCGGTTGAAGTAAAACAGATCTTGATGAATTCGGTCAACAAAAACGATCAGCTTACAGATATTTCTGTCAGTGGCGGTGTGATTGATGCCTACAAAGCGGTTCAGCTTGCAGAGGAAATNNGAAATCTGCAAGTTCGGCGGTTTCAACTTTAATTTCGGTGACTTTTGCAGTCGCCGGACCGATATGACACCAGGCAATAAATTTAGAAATAGCTGACTCCTCGCCCTCCGCTTCGGCAAACACACTGCCGTCGGGCATATTCATCACATAACCGGTGATACCGAGTTCATCCGCTTTTTCCTTGGTTGATTTTCTGTAGAACACACCCTGAACTTTTCCGCTGATGTATAGATTTTTGTGAATTTTCATTTTTATTGAATGAATTGTAAAATTAAAAAAGAAGATGAAAAACGAAGAACCTTTTCCAAAGTTTGGAACTTTGGAAAAGGTCTTAATTTAAATTACTGTTAGAAATTCTCAAACACCCACCGAAATCAATTCTTCCAATTTCATCAATTCCGCTGAACTTACTTTTTTATAAAAAACTCCGTTAGATGTTCCTTCACGCATTCCTCTCAAAAACAAATAATAGACACCGCCAAAATCACGGTCGAAATTAAATCCGTCACCCAAACGGCTTTGCAGATATTTTTTAACCGCCAGCGAATAAATCATATACTGCAGATGATAATTGTTTTCGGTCATTGCTTTGTCCAAATTTTCTGCTGAATAATCTTCTACATTCGGACCGAGATAATTTGATTTCCAGTCGAGTACATAATATTTTCCGTTATGCTCAAAAAACAAATCCACAAATCCGGTCATCAGTCCTTCTATCTGAGACTGATAACGATCCGAAATCATAATCCGGTTATCGGGTAAAATTTGGTTCAATTCCTTTGGTAAAAATTCGGGAACCGGAAAGTCAAATTCGAGTTCATGCAGACAATTCGCACGGTTGACTTCAGACAGTTTGAAATGGTTTTCCGGTAATTCGGCATTCAGCACCTGTTCCAAAAGACGAATCAGCATTTGGCTGAATTCATTGTAATCAGCTGCATTTTCGGATTTGTAGCCTTCCAATTCTCTTTTCAGCGTATAAATCCACTGATCACCCGATTGTGAAAAATCGATTTTTTCCAAAATCCCGTGCAGCAAAGTTCCGGTTCTGGCACCCTTGCCCAACCGGCTGAAAACAAATCGGTCATAATCATCATCGCCATCCAAAAACTGATCTTTCGGTATCCAATCCTTTTCGGCAGCCAGTCCCGAATAACTCATTCTTTGCCATGATTTGTGGCTGAGATGAAAATATTCGGGTTTCAGAATTATTTGTTCCAACTGTTGCGACGGTTCATATCTCTGATTGGGATCGATTGTTTCCGCATCCCATTCGGCAATCAGTTCATTGTATGTTCGATTTTTCACAAACGGTTTCAGTGCGGAATCATTGTAACCGCTCCAGGTGCTGGTGAAAACAAAACATTTGTACACCGAACGGGTCAGTGCGACATAAATCAGTCTTCGGTTTTCCTGTAAAGATTCCACATCATAAATCTGCTGTTTATCGGGTGGCAGCTGGTCAAGCGGTGCTGATTTGTAATTTCCGTCATCATCCCGAAAACTGACTACCGGATTGTCTTTTTTCCAAATGTTCAAATCCAAAAAAGGCGCAAAAACAATATTGTATTCCAAACCTTTGCTCGAGTGGATGGTTGCAATTTTGACCGCCTCCTCATCGCTTTCAATCCGCTGAATCCATTCATCCTCCATGTTATCGTCAAGGCTCATATTGATTTTCAGCCAGTCGATCAGCTCCGTCGGATTCATCTTTTGGCGGCTTTCGGTTTTGTACAGCAATTCGAGCAGATGATACAAATTGGTGATATTTCTTTCCGAATCTTTTAATTTTCCGGCCAGTGCATTTTCCCTGATTTGAAATTCGGAAATAAAATTCATCATCATCGCATACACGCCCTGTCTCTGCCACAATTCCTTAAAAGTTTTGAATTTTTCAATCACCTTTTCATCATCCAGTTTTTGAATCTGTTCTTTGTTTGAATTGATGAAAACAGTGAGCAGCGCACGATTCACATTTGATGCGGTATTGTTGTCGATCGCCTGAAGGATATAACACAAATCCCGTGCTTCCGGCGATTTCAGGATTTTAGCTTCGGTCACACTGACTGCCGGAATTCCGTATTTTGCTAGTTCTTTTTTGATTGCATCACCGTCTTTTTTTGCCCTGACCAAAACACCGATATCAGATGTTTTCACTTTTCGGCTTTGACCGGTTTTTTGATCAACAAACTGATAATCAGAATTGTTCAATAAATCCAAAATTCCCAGAGCGGTATCGTGAATGATGTCGCCTTTGTTTGGTTTTGTTGTAATCGTCATCGGAATCGCTTCTGAATTTCCAAAATACAGTCCGGTCGATTTTCCTTTTGATTCAACATTGTGATATTCAATCCGGTTTTCCTGTTCGCCATAAGCAAACACATCAAAACCGGGTTCGGGCTGAAAAAATTGATTGAGCGCATTGACCATTCCTTCGGTGGAACGGTAATTCACATTCATCGTAAAAATATTTTCAACATCATTTCGGGCTTCAAAATAAGTGGCGATATCCGCTTTTCGCCAGGCATAAATCGACTGTTTTGGGTCGCCGATGTAGAACAGTATTGAATTTCCCTGAAAAGCTTTTTTAAAAATCCCGTACTGCTGACGGTCGGTATCCTGAAATTCGTCGATAAAAACCGCTTTGTATTTGGCTTGAAGCAGTTTTTCCAATTTTTCATTTTCTCGTTCATTTAATGCACGGTTCAGATTTGAAATCAGATCGTCAAAAGTCATCAGATTGTGATTGGTTTTGAATCTTCTGATTCCGTTTGAAATTTCCTGAATGGCGAATGAATAGAGATAATTCAGCGAATCGTTTTTTCTGTTTTCAACTTCAGTTTCGGCAACTCCGACATTTTCCAATTCATCCAATAAATCAGGAAAAATATTTTGAATATAAGCCGATCCGCTTTTCTCGATAATCTTTTCAATAAATTTATCTGTATCGTGAATATGCTCTTTTATATGTTTTTTTGCATTTGTAAAATCTCCCTTTTTAGCCTGAAATGGTTCGGGTAAATTCCCTTCACACCGGTCAGAAAAATCATTTTTATGACTTTCAACAAATTCAGTAAGCTTGGCATTTTCAGCTTTTAGTTTCTCATTGGCTAAATTGATTTCATCCAGAAGTTCTTCCTGTTTCTCTCCATCCAATTCATATTTTAAATTTTCATCATAAAAGAAAAACTTCTTTCCGGACAAATGATTTTTCAAATGCTTGGCTATATTTTCTCGGCTCATACCCGAACTACTCAATTCCACCAAAAAATCTTCACGAATCGTGGTGACATGTTTTCGCCAAAAATCCTGAATTTCTTTTTCGATGATTTCGGTATCGTCAGAAATGAGTTCGGCACTGAACAATTGACCGGTTTCAAATGCAAATTCATTGAGTGTCTGCTGACAAAAACTGTGAATCGTAAAAACCGAAATTTCATCCAGATTGATCAAAGCGGAATTCAATAATCTTTTAACTTCATCACGATCGGCCTGATCAACGATTTCTTTAATCCGCTGATCTTCAATTTCCCCACCCAGACAATAACGATGCGCATCTCTGATGAATTTTCTGATTCTTTCCTGCAATTCAGCAACCGCAGCGGTGGTAAAAGTCACCATCAGAATTTCCTGAATCGGAATTTTCTTTTCAATCAAAAGTCTCAAAACCAAAATCGCAATCGAATAGGTTTTTCCGGTTCCCGCGCTTGCTTCGACCAGATTGCTGCTGCCGTGTTCCAAACCGACTGTCATTACATTAAATTCCTGAAATTCCATCGCTTAAAGTTTTATAAATATTTGATCCAATGGCAACAACACAATTTTGGCAGCTTCCGAAAATTTCTCAAAAGTCTTTTGTTTGTCATCAAAAGCGCCGTTTTCATATTCTTTCAAAAAATAAGCATCATCAAACGGACGCCAGTCAGCATCAATCGCAGCTTCAACCTTGGTCATATAATCTTCTTTCAGATTGATTAAACCGGCCATATCCTTTGCAAACTTTTTATAAATCATAGAATCCACCAGATTCATGGTATAAGGAAGAATTTCTGTCGTTCCTTTTTTGTATAATTTGATCAGTTCTTCCAATTTTGACAATGCATCTTCTTTTGACATCGGATTCGGAATTTCGCTGAGATCGCCCGATTTGCTGATAAAACTGACACCAATATTTCTTCCGGAAGCCGACAAAAGCAGATATTTCAAATAAGCTTCAAAACGGTATTTGGTTTCACTGCCCGAAAAAGAGCATTCAATCAGTCGGTCGCCAAAAATTCGTTCAATTCTCCCGATGATTTTGGATCCGTCAATTTCCAGATCGATATCCTCAAAACCGGGTTCCATCGATTCTGTCAGCGTTTGATATTGTTGTCTAACCGCGTCGGTTTCTTCCAGAATTTTGTCCAATTCAACACCGCCCATATTTTTGAGCGGCAGCTTTCCCTTCATTTTTCCGATTTCAATCTGTTCTCTGATTTCATCTTCGGGCACGATCAACAGATCGTTTTTGTATTTCCATTTCTGAAGCTGATCGAGTTCAAAAACCTCTGCTTCGGGCAGGCTCAAATCCTCATTTTCATAATATATCCGCAAGATCTTGTTGTAATAAAATTCAACAGGATTTTTGAAAAATCTGAGCAGACTTTTGATCGGAATTTCTTTGTCGTCCAACTCAATTTCGACCGTCTGACCTTTAGTTTCAAAATTCAATTCCGGTTTTTTGTTTTCGATCAGATATGAAATCAAATCCTGATTTCCGGAATTGTATTTTTTGCTGAAACCGTGCAGCGGATGTTCGGTGATAAATCTTTTTCTGACTTCATCCGGTTTTTCAGAATGATTGGATATAAAATCAATCATTTCATCGACCAGAATCGAAGCCGGAATTTTTGTGTTGTCCTTGATGCTCTGACCGATGTAACTCACATAAAAATAATCCTTTGCGGAAAGTACATTTTCCAAAAACAGATGTTTGTCGTTCTCCTTCAGATTACGGTCTCCCCTTTTTCTCGATTTTTGGGTCAAATCAAAACTGACTCTTTTGTCGATTCTCGGAAATTTGTCATTGTTGATTCCCAACAGCGCAACCACTTTGAACGGAATACTCCGCATCGGAATCAGCGAACAAAAAGTAATCCCTCGACCGGCAAAAGCAGCACTCCTTTTTGCGGTTGACAAAATCGGAAGGAAATTATGGCTGAAAACTTCAAAACTGACTTCCTCATCGGTTGTCCGGTCAGAAACATTGTATTTTTTCAACTGTCGGGTCAGCTGCAGATAATCGTCATTTTCGTTTTCTTCTCTGCCGCCGATAAAACTTTCGATGGTATCCCAAATGAAATTCATCCATTCGGAAACTTTTCTTTTTCCCTTTCGGCGTTCAAGATGATCGATCACCCTTTCCGCAAAAGCCACAAACGAAGTCGCCGACATGATGTCGTATCCTTCAACCGTGTCGATCGGGAAAAACTGATCTTCACCATCATCAAATTCGGTCTCGCCGCTCATGCACAAACCGTACATGATTCGTTTTAACCCGTATTTCCAGCTTACAAAATTGGATTCATTTTCTTTGTCACCGGCTATTCCCAGACGGATATTTGCAGCCCTGACCAGATTTCGGGCAAAGGCAGTATCTTTTATTCCAAACTCTTTTCGAATCGCAGAAAAATCAAGCAGACTCAATACTTTTTCGGATGTAAACTGACGACGATTGAGCATCAGGATTTCAATCAGTGCCAAAAAAATATTGTCTTCATTCTGATAGCTTTCATCCGCAATCGTGTATGGAAATTTATCGGGTGCATTGTCAAAAACCGCCTTGATATAGGAAGCATACAAATCAATGTCAGAAACCATCACCACGATGTCTCTTGCAGAAAGTTTCTCATCTTTCCGGTCAATCAGTTCAACCAGATAATTGTACAAAACTTCAACTTCGCGCACCGGACTGTAACAGGAATTAACGGTGATTGAACCGTCATAAATTTTGTCCTTGGAAAAATGGAAATCTTCTTTTTGATTGTTAAAAATGCTGTGCTGAATCTGATGAAGCAAAGTGTCTTCTTCGGGTTCGATCAAATCCACATCTTCAAGGCTGTTCAGGGTTTTGTCATTTTCAAACAGCATTTTGAAAGTATCCTGAACCGTTCTTCCCCAATTGACCAAAAGCGGATTGGCATGCGAAACTTCATCCTGCGGAATGATTCGCTTTCGTCTCAGAAAATCCAAAACCTTTTCTGATTTGTCGTCATACCAGTAATCATTTGGTGAAGGATTCTGAATCAAAAAACGGACATCGATGTGTTCGGACAATGCATCGATGATCATCAGGTGATATTCTGTAATCAGACTCAAACCGAAAAAATGAATCGCCGGCAGTTTTTGTTTCAGGATTTCAACTTTTTCATTGTCTTTGAGCGCATCCAAAATAAATCCACCAATATTGGTTTTGTCCGGAAATTCACTGCCTGCCTTTTCTTTGGCTCTGAACCAGAGTTCGCGCTGCCAGCTTTCATCAAAACTAAATTTCTCATCCAATGCATTTTTATTTTCATTCCATTTTTTGATCATTTTGTATCTGTAAATCTGATACTGATCAAAAAGATCGGCTGTTTTTTCGGCCAAAGCCATCCTTTTCATTTCGGCTTCCAAACCGTGAAAATTATAATAGGACGAGATATACGGATATTTCTTTTTGAATTCTTCCTCATTGAGCAGTTCAAAAAGCAGCCAGTTCAGGTCATGAACCGACAATGATTTTTCATATTTTCCGCCCAAGATTTTATAAGCTTCATGAATGATGTCGTTTGGTTTCAAAAAACGAATATTGGCTGCGATTCCCAGTTTTTGAGCCGCCTGTTCTTTGAGCCAGTTGTCCATTCCCTCGGTTTGGGTCACCACATAAACCGGCCGAAAAACAGAACGGTTAGAACGAATCAATTGACACCATTCGAACGAAAGGCTTTCGAGTGAATTTGATATTTTTAGCTGTATTGACATTAACTTCTAATCTCTATTTTAATTTTTCTCGCAAAGCACGCAAAGTTTTATTTCGCAAAGCGTACAAAGCGCTTAATAAATCTTGTTTTAAAAAACTGACAACTTCTATATTTAAATTTCCAACTTGAAACTTTAAACCTGAAACCTGAAACTTCTTATTTCTACCTTTTAAAATCTAAAATTTAAAATTCAAAATCTTTCCTTAATTCCAGAGCTTCTCTCCACTCTTCTCTCAACACAGCTCAAAACCGTTTCCCTGCTTCCCCAGACGCTCACTTTCTCTTTGGCGCGGGTCACTGCGGTATAAAGCAGTTCGCGGGTCAGTATTTTTGATTCCGAATCTTTTGGCAAAACGGTCAGAACTTCATTGAATTCAGAACCCTGGCTTTTGTGGATGGTCATTGCAAAAACGGTTTCAACCGATTCCAAAAATGCGGGCAATACCGATTTCATATCGGTTTCGCCACTTTCAAAAAATACTCTTTTTTCTCCGTTGATTTCTCTGACAATACCGATGTCGCCGTTAAAAAGTCCGAGTTCATAATTGTTTGAAGTCACCATCAGCGGACGGTTGACATAAAATTCGCTGTTGAGTGTGATCAGATTTTTTGACTGCAGCCACTGTTCAACTTTTCGGTTCAGCGAATAAACGCCCTCCTCACCTTCTCTGACCGCACACAATATCCTGACCCGATTGAATTTCTTTAATGCCTCTTTCGGATCTTCCTCATTTATAAATTCTTTGTACAAATCAGCAATCCTATCAAAAACAGCATCCGAATAATTTTCATCCATTTGAACACGCGGATCTTTGTTGTCATAAAATTCCGAAATCTTATCCGGCTGATGACTGAGAATGGCATAACTGAGTTTTCCGATTCCTTCTTCGGCCGAAAAACGATAACTGTGTTTGAGTTCGATGATGTGCTGAAACAGCGGATGTGAACTTTCACTGATTCTGTCGAATTGAATTCCGTTTTCGGAATCAATCAAAAAACGATTTATCAGATTCGCTCTTTCGCGACTGAAAAGATTGAGTTCGTCGGCATACTGACAAAGATCGCCAAACAGACTTCCCGCCTCAACCGATGCAAGCTGGTCTTTGTCGCCAAGTAAAATCAATCGGCTGTCGGGTCTGACCGCATCAAGCAGTTTTGAAAATAAGGCAATATCGATCATCGAAGATTCGTCGATGATGATCAAATCATGAGACAATTGATTTTCAGCATTGTGTCTGAAATAAATACTGTCTTTCTGGGTACCCAAAAGCCGGTGAATGGTCGATGGCGTGATTTCATCAATTTTCTGCTTGATATTTTCAGCTAAATCTTTTGTTTTTTTTATTGTTTCTTTTAATGATTCCGCCATTCTTGCGGCTGCTTTTCCGGTGGGTGCGGCAAGCGCGATTTTCATTTCCGGATTAATTTTCAGCAGCAGGCTCAGCAGTTTTGCAACCGTGGTTGTCTTTCCGGTTCCGGGTCCTCCGGTAATGATGCTGAAACGGTTGATTACAGTCGAAATGGCAGCAACCGCCTGCCAGTCGGTTTGGTTTTCCGGATTTTTGTCAAAAAGTTTTGGAATTTCATCTTTGATTGTATCCAGCAGTTCAGCTGAATTCGTTTCATCTTCGGTTTCAATCATCGCTTTGATCCGATTGAGGATTGAAGTTTCATAATGATAATAACGCTGCAGATAAAGCCGGTCGTTAGACAGGATTAACGGTTTTTTGGGTTCACCCGATGATACAAATTTATTTTTCTTCAAATCCTCGGTTGAAACCAGTCTGAAATTGCTCAAACCGTTGTCTTCTTCCTTTAATTTTTCCCAGTTGATTTTATTCAGATCGATACAGACGCTGCCTTCTGCCAGTTTTTTGGACAGCAGATAAAAGTAGGGCGCCATTTCTTTGTTGTTAAAATAATTTGCAAACTGCAGGTGAACATTTTTGGTCTGTATCATAGCTTCAAATTTATTAAAATTAATCAATCCCGAACTCGGAACATCAACTGAAAAGATTCCATTTTATGAATTCTTTTTCCCAAAATTAAACTTTGAATGCGACAAAATAAGTCGTTGAAGAAATTTTATATTAAATCTTGGCAAGCCAATCGGTTAATCGTAATTTCGCCGACAGTTAAATAATTGAAAACGTGACTGCCGAACAGAAATTTCCGGGACTGATACTGCCAAAAGATTATCATTCAGATATGGATGCGCTGGCCACAGCTTATGCATTTCAGCAGCTGAAAAATTTTATCGGTCTGAATCTCGAAACCGAACTGCATCTGCATTGGGTGAGAGCTCCGCTTTTTGTTCAGAAAGGAACCGGTATCAATGACGATTTGAGCGGTATTGAAAAACCGGTCAGTTTTCCGGTTAAGGAAATGGGCGAAGTCGAAGCAGAAGTGGTTCAGTCGCTTGCAAAATGGAAAAGGATGGCACTTGCAAAATATGAGATTCCGGTTTATCAGGGAATTTATACAGATATGCATGCAATCCGACCCGAGGAAAGACCCGACAATCTGCATTCTCTTTTTGTTGATCAGTGGGATTGGGAATTGAGGATTGAAGAGAAAGACAGAAATCTTGATTTTCTGAAAAAGACGGTTCGAAAACTTCACGGAATCCTGAGAAGGACAGAGAAATTTATTTATAAACAATACGGTATCAAACCGATACTGCCCGAGGAAATTTCATTTATACATTCTGAAGAACTGCTTCAGGAATTTCCGCATCTGACACCTGCCGAAAGAGAAAATGAAATCACCCGTCAGCTGAAAGCTGTTTTTGTCATCGGCATCGGAGGAGAGCTTTCGGACGGAAAACAGCATGACGGACGTTCACCCGATTATGACGATTGGAGCACACCCAACAGTCGCGGTTTTTATGGTTTGAACGGTGACTTTTTTATCTGGCATCCGGTGCTGAATCGTGCCATCGAAATTTCATCAATGGGAATTCGTGTGGACAAAGAAAGTTTGAAAAATCAGTTGGAATTGAGCAATCAGAATCACAGAAAAGAATTACTTTATCACAAAATGCTGCTCAACGACGAACTTCCGCTCTGTATCGGCGGAGGAATCGGTCAGTCGAGAATGGGTATGTATCTGCTCAGAAAAGCGCATGTGGGCGAAATCAATGCCGGAATCTGGCCCGAGGAAATGATTGAAATCTGCAGCAAAAACGGAATCAATCTGCTTTAAAATTCAGACCAAACCGATATCTTTTCTGTAATACTGATAATCAAAATGGACTTTGACGATATTTTCGTAGGCCTGATTTCTGGCTTCTTCCAATGAATTTCCGATACCTACGATATTGAGCACACGACCGCCCGAAGTCAGCATTTTACCGTCCTTTTCTTTTGCGCCTGCCACAAAATAGGGACAGTCGAGATTTTCAATTCCGCGGATTTCAAAACCTTTTTCGTAATTCAAAGGATAACCACCCGAAACCATTACCACACAGCAGGCATGTTGGTCACTGAATTTCAGTTCAAAATGTTCGCCTCTGTTTGATTTCATCACGGTTTCGAATAAATCATTTTCAAGCAGCGGAAGACAAACCTGGGTTTCGGGATCGCCCATTCTCAGATTGTATTCGAGCAGATAAACTCCTTTTTGCGAAATCATCAGACCAAAAAAGATAACACCCGAAAAATTCATTCCTTCTGCAATCAGTCCGTTCAAAGTCGTCTGCATGATTTCTTTTGAAAATTCATCAAAATGAGATTTTATAAACAATGGATTTGGCGCCATCACGCCCATTCCGCCGGTGTTCAGACCGGTTTCGCCTTCTCCGATTTTTTTGTGGTCTTTGGCCGAAACAAAAGGAACAATCTCATTTCCGTTAAAAAATGAAAGAATAGAAGCTTCAAAACCTTCCAGATATTCTTCGATCACCACCTGACTTCCCGCTTCTCCAAAAGCTTTGTTTTCCATAATGTCCAAAACCGCTTTTTTGGCTTCTTCAAAATCACGGCAGATCACCACTCCCTTGCCGGCAGCCAGTCCAGAAGCTTTCACAACGATCGGAAATTCCTGAGATTCGAGATATTCGATGGCGAGCATAGGGCCGTTAAAGGTTTTGTATTTTGCAGTTTTGACATTGTATTTTGCCATGAAATCTTTTGCAAATGCCTTGCTCGATTCAAGCTGTGCAGCTCTTTTGTCCGGTCCGAAAATTTCAAGTCCTTCTGATTTGAACAGATCGACGATGCCTTCTGCCAATTCTGCTTCGGGTCCGACAAAGGCCAGATCGATCTGATTTTCTTTTGCAAAATCACACATTTCATTCAAAGATTTGACAGAAACATTGGTTCCGATTTGAGCAGTTCCGGCATTTCCGGGAATAAAAAACAGTTCGCATTCATAATTGCTGTGTGCTGCATCCTGCTTGAATTTCCAGCCGATGGCATGTTCTCTTCCGCCGGAGCCGATGATCAGTATTTTCTTTGGATTTGAATTTTCGGGCATTTCACTTATGATTTGGTTTACAAAGATTAAAAATCAAGTTCAGCCTGCATAAAAAAATCGGATGATTTTTGAAACTTTAAAAAATCAGGAATAAAAAAAACCGTCCCAACCTCAGGATCAGAACGGCTCATGTGTTAATTGAAATTTCTTTATTTTCCTCCTGCATCCTCGGTCGGCTGTTCAGAATGTCCGGTTGCGGGAATCTTTTCACCGTGGTGACAGGTGAAACAGTCCACTTTGAATTCGGCAGGATTTGAAGTTCCGAAATGATTGGTATTGATTTCCATCACCATTCTCATCATTCCTCTTGCCACATCTTTGTGTTCGTTTTCGTCACTTGCCCAGTCCATTTTTCCGTCAGCTCCCGGCGCATGACAAAAACTGCATTTCACACCCAGCGCAGCTTTGAAACTGTCCATAACCGCATCCAATTCCTCTTCAGAGATATCCTGCGGAAGCACCTGAAGATTCTTGTATTGAGGATTCGACTCAATCTTGTATCCTTTGTCTTTTTTGTTGCTGTTAAACCCGTAGAATATGCCAAAAGATAAAAACAAAACCAACGGCAGCAGTAAATTCTTTTTCATTCAAATTCGATTTTTAGTGATTGAACAATCTGTATTTAGTTTCTTTTCTTGCTAATTTATTCAATTTTCGGACAAGTTTGAATTTATTCATCAAAAAATGCCATCGAGCTTCCGATCCAGATTGCATCTTTTCGGTTGAAATCGACATTGACCATCGCCGCTTTTGTCATCCTGACCAGATTGATTACCCATTCCGGATTTTCGGCTTTTGGATCCCACAAAAACAGCATTCTGATTTCAGCTTTTGAAAAATCGCCATTGATGTCTTCAAACAACGGTTCATAACTGACTTTTCGCTGCATGATGAAATTTTCGGGATCGTTGATCTGATCGATTTTTTGTTTTGTCGGATTCAAGTCAATTCCGCTACCCGCAAATGAAAACAGAGGCTTCAACACATAATCGCTCAAATTTTCTGTTCCCGGAAATTCATTTAAAAAATAGCTTTTTGGAACAAATTCATGTTTGAGTTTGGGCAGTATGTATTTAGAAATTTTGAAAAACCAGTTGGGATGAGTCACCCATTCGATGTCCAGATCATCTCTGAAATCAAAATTGGTTTTCAGATTTGGAATCTTGTCCAATTCGTCAAAAATCACACGATTGTAAATCCTTCTGATTGGAATTTTTTTATTTCCGTCTTCATAATACAATTCTCTGCCCGATTTTTTGACATCCGCCAAATCGATGATCGGAATGCCAAGCATCTTTTGAGTCGCCTTAAAATCGGCATAGGTTTTTTGTTTTTCGGGATGAATTTCCATCAAAATCACATTTTCGGGATTTTCACCCGAAAGAATTACATTTTTGAGTTTTTCAAAATATTCTTCTTTTGAAATCGTATGTCTGACTTCATCCAAAAACGGATAAGCATCAATCAGCATTTGTTCATACAGTTTTTTAAAACCGTAAAGCGAAGGAAATCCCTGAAGCTCGATCAGTTTTGGCGAAATCTCACCTTTTTCGTCTTTGCAGATTCCAAAATCAATCGCCAGAAAATGAGGTTTTTTGGAATCGTTTGGAACGATATGATTTTTAGGAATTGCTTTTGACAGCTCTTCCGGACTCATCGATTTGATCTGTTCGATGATTGAATTGGAAGCCGAAATTAATTTATTTTTAAAATCAGAAGTCAGAAAAACAGGACTTTCGGACAATCTGAAACCGCAATCGGTTCCGCAGTCATTTATTACCTGCCGGTGAATTTTTTGATATTTTTCATCCGTAAACTGACGGTTGAATTCCTTTCTGTATTTTGGAATCATATTTTCAAACTTTTGAAATTATTTTATCCTGCCTTTTCGGTTTTCTTTGCTTTTTCAGCTTTTTGAACCTTTTCGGCTTTTCTTTCCTTCATGATTTTTCGGGCGGAATCTTTCAGAAATCTCGGAATAACCTGTGCACGGGTCAGAACGATTTTGTCCTCGTCATCGATTCGGTCAAGCGTCTGCAGAAATTTCTCCATTCCGTGCGTTGCAATCATCGCATCTCTGTATTCCTTGTTTTTCAGACTCGCCAGCAGACCTTCGGGATTTGCTTCGGGATGAAACTGGGTTCCAAAAATTTCATTAGAAAAACGGATGGACATGATGGCACGTTCCAAATCGACATGCGGCCTGATTTTTTCGAGTGTCTGAATTTTCGCGCCCATCTCGAGCAGCGCAATCTCATTTGGCTGAATACACTGAAATGATCTTGAATCGATTGCAAAAAACGGATCAGGCAGATTTTTGAAAAGAAATTCTTTTTTTCCTTCTTCGGTTTTGTGAACCGGAAGCACACCAAAAGAATATGATTTTCGCATATTGACCAAAGCCAGACCCCAATGGATCACAGCCATCTGAAAAGAGTGACAGATCAGAAAAGCATATTTCTTTTTCTTCTTTTGCTGATTGTGCGCCCACAGATCATTTAAAAAATTTGAAAAATTATCCTCCCATAATTTGCCGTCTCCATGCGGATTGCCGGGACCGCCGGACGAAATGAAAATATCAAAATCTCTCACTCTCGGAATCTCACATTTGTAGCGGACATCAAAAACTTTGTAGGTAACTTTTCGTTTTGAGGCCGATTTGAATTCCTCACAGATTTCCAGAATGTTCTTTAAACCCTGATTGGGTTTGTTGTCGTTCATATCAAGAACGGCGATTTTTATCTTATTGTTCATATGACTTTCGTAATTACTTATTTATAAGTCAATTACTTTCTTTTCTTTGAATTTGTTTTTAATTTTTTTTCGGGCAGATCGATTACTCCTTTTTCAGTTTCAAAAATCATATAATCAACCACTTTTTTCAAACTTTTTGTCTTGTTGTAAACCGCCAATTGACGGTCAGCACCGGTTCCGTTTTTCATGATTTCTCTTGCATATTCAACTTCTTTTCTGCAGTCGAGTTCGTCCACAACATCGTCGATAAACGCAAGCAGTTCTTCAAGCAGATTTTTGAACGGAACTTCTTTTTCTTTTCCAAAATCAATCAGCATCGCATCGACTCCGCCTTTTGAAGCACGCCATTTGTTTTCGGTCAGCAGCAGTCTTCTGTAACTTCTGAAACTGATGTTTTGACGGTGCATTTTATAAATTTTTGCAACCAAAGACTGCATGATCGCAGCCAGACAAACGGTTTCGTCAATGGTCATCGGCATATCGCAAATCCTGAATTCAATGGTCGGATAAAAAGGATGCACCCTCAAATCCCACCAGATTTTCTTGGCATTGTCGATGGTTCCGGTTTTGACAAGCAGATTGACATAAGCATCAAACTCGGCCACACTGCTGAAATAACTCGGAATACCGGTTCTCGGGAATTTTGCAAAAATCTCCTGTCGAAAAGATTTAAAACCTGTATTTCTTCCAATCCAAAATGGTGAATTGGTTGACAGCGCATAAATGTGCGGCAAAAAATATCGCATCACATTCTGAATCCTAATTCCTTCTTCCCTATCCGGAATTCCGACATGCACATGCAAACCGAAAATCAGGTTGCCGCGCGCCACATCACCCATATCGCTGACGATTTTGTCATATCTTTCTTTGGGTGTAATATTATTTTTCTGCCAATCCGAAAAAGGATGGGTTCCGCCGCCGGCCACTCTCAATCCCTGATCGTGAGCCACTTTGACAAGTCTTCTTCTCAAACTTGTCAGTTCTTCACGTACCTCCTTGATATTGTTGCAGATACCTGTTTCCATCTCAACCACAGATTCGTGCATCTCATGTTTGAGACTTTCGTTCAGTGTCGCTTTTCCGCCCTCAATAATCTTTGAAACATGAGAAACCAAATCTCTGGTTCTCGCATCAATAATTTGAAATTCTTCTTCAACGCCAAGCGTGAATATATGATCATCCGCCATTTCCATAGCCCAATGTTTAAGTTTAATTATTTATCAGTCACAAAATTTCCCCAAGGCACGTTTGATTTGCCCGGTTTGTATGCTTTTGCCTTTTGAATCGCAAGTTTTGCCGCATTTTCAACGATCCATTTGAAATTTTCCTCACCCACAGAATTTTTGTCTGCATCGGGTGCCGGATTGCAGAAATCGATTGCGATCGGAATACCGTCTCTCACTGCAAATTCAACCGTGTTGAAATCATAACCCAATGCTTCATTGATTCTGATCGTGTATTCTTTGATGGTTTTCAACAGCTCTTTCAGCTCTTTTCCTTTTGTTTTTGATTCTGCCGCATATCTCAAATGATGCGGATTGGTCGGTGCATAAGGCATGATGTGTACATATTTCTTGCCCAGACAGTACACCCGGTAATAATCTTCAAAAACGATTTCTTCCTGAAGCATCATCACCAGCTGATCGGTTTCTTTCAGTTTGAGCCACATGTCCTCGGGGCTGTCCACTCTGAAAACGCTTTTCCAGCCGCCGCCGTCATGCGGTTTCATAT
>JRYL01002386.1_pt1 | contig 21864 bp, 28 predicted proteins | sample 235391 | NCBI WGS metagenome assembly JRYL01 (sample SAMN03074223, study PRJNA261481) | activated sludge metagenome | biome: Wastewater Treatment Plant; feature: Wastewater; material: Activated sludge; isolation source: activated biomass of a wastewater treatment plant treating wastewater from... ...
TTTGCAGAAATCACATCGGTACGGTTGATGCCGTAACCCTGAGTCGAAATCGAAGAAGGACCGCAAACCAGCGTAACAGTTGCACCCATATCAGCAGCAGCTTTTGCGATTTCAATTCCCATTTTTCCGGATGAAAAATTTCCGACAAATCTGACCGGATCGATCAATTCATAAGTCGGTCCGGCTGAAACCAAAACTTTTTTTCGGTACAGCGGTGCTTTTGATTCCAGATTGTTTTCCAAAAACGAAATGATGTTTTCGGGTTCCGCCATTCTTCCCTCACCGCTCAGACCGCTCGCGAGTTCGCCGCTTTCTGCAGGAATGATCAGATTGCCGAAACTTTCCAACTTTTTCAGATTCTCTTTGGTCGAAGGATGACGGTACATATCCAGATCCATTGCCGGTGCGACATAAACCGGACATTTTGCAGACAGATAAACAGCCAGCAGCAGATTGCCCGAGGCGCCGTCTGCCATTTTTGAAATCGTATTGGCAGTAGCGGGAGCAACGATCATCAGATCAGCCCACAGACCGAGTTCAACATGATTGTTCCAATTGCCTTCCGCATCATTGAACTGCCATTCGACCGGATTTTTGGAAAGTGTGGATAAAGTAAGAGGCGTCACAAAATCGAGTGCCTCGGGTGTGAGGATCACTCTGACTTCGGCGCCTTTTTTAATTAATAAACGAACCAGAAAAGCAGCCTTGTATGCGGCAATGCCGGCCGATATGGCCAGTACGACTTTTTTCCGGTTCAGTATGGACATTTGTTTTTATTTTTCTTCCTCGGGAATTCTGTAATAGATATTTCCGTCCATCCACTCTTTGATCGCAATTGAAGTGGGCTTCGGAAGGCTTTCATAGAATTTTGAAACTTCGATCTGCTCTCTGTTTTCAAAAATTTCTTCAAGCGAATCGGTATGTGATGCAAATTCGTCCAGTTTCTGAAGCAGTTCTGTCTTCATTGCCTGATTGATCTGCTCGGCTCTTTTGGCCATAATCACAATCGATTCATACAGATTTCCTGTTTTTTCTTCGATGACATCTCTGTCATAAGTTCTTGTGGTTACCTGTGCGTCTGTTTCTTTGAAGTTCATATTTGAGTTGTAATTTGGTTCAACAATTATTTTTTGATTATCCTTGTGATTGTGCAGTTTTCTTGCTGCTTTCAATTTTTGCTTCGGTTTCTTTGTATTTGTCAAAATCATCCTGAAGCTTTTTCTGAATCTTTCCGGCTTCATCTGTAAATTGAGATTCCGGGTACGCTTTTGTGAAAAGTTTGTATTGGGTCATCGCATTCTGAAGTCTGAGTTCCTTGTCTTCAAAACGGCTGTAATTCACTGCCAGTTCATATTTTGAACGCAGCGAATACATCATTGCTTCTTCTCTCAGTTTTGTGTCCGGATAGTCATCCAGCATATTGTCAAAAGCGATTCCTGCCGCTTTGTATTTCATGGTTTTGTAATAAATCTTTGCGATTTCAAATGCCTTTTTCTCAAGTTTCTGTCTCAATTCGTCAATGTACCCGTTGGCTTCGTCAACTTTTGCAGAGTTCGGATAATTGTTGATGAAAAGCTGGAGTTCGTCAATCGCATTGTATGTACTTTTTTGATCTCGGTTATAAACCGGCGAATCCAGATAAAATGAATAAGCAGATCTGAATGCAGCTTCCTCAGCTCTCGGATCGCCCGGATTGGTCAGATAAAAAGTTTTGAACTGATGTCCTGCCAGTCTATAACTCTTGTCATTGTAATTTGCATCAGCCAATTTGTATGCGATATCTGCTGCTTCCTCCGAACCCGAAAATGCAGATGAAATCTTTGAATACAATTCAATTGCATTCATCCATTTTCCTTCGTCATAAAATTCGTTTGCGACCTGCAGTATATAATCTTTGTCCGAACTTTTCAGTGCGGTTTCCATTCTGCGGTTACAGGCGGTCAGCATCATCACTGAAAACAATAATAGGGCTGCTTTTTTAAACATTTTGCAAATTTAAGAATAATTCGGCACAAACTTAAATCAATTGTGCGATTCAAACTGTTAAGATTTTACCAAAAAATTTCGACTTAAATTAAGCGTAAATTAATGATAATCAAATAAATAATAAATTACTAATTGACAGCTGAAAGCAATGACCTGATTTTTTGTGACAAATTACTGCTTGCCGGAACCAGCGGAAGACGTGTAAACGGCTTGCAAATTCCCTTGTGGGCAAGCAGACATTTGATGCCGGTCGGGTTTCCTTCTACATAAATCGAACGGGTGATATCCATCAATTTGTAATGAAGTTGATAAGCTTCGTCAACCTTTCTTTCCAGACCAAAACGGATCATCTGAGAATAGAGTTCGGGCAATCCCTGTGCGATCACCGAAATTGTACCGCTGCCGCCTGCAAGTGTCATCGGCAGACCAAATTCGTCATCACCCGAAATTACTTTAAAATCAGCCGGTTTTGATTTCAGAACTTCTGTGCTTTGAACAAAATTGGGTGAAGCTTCTTTGATGGCAATGATGTTTTTGAAATCATTTGCCAATCGCAAAGTTGTTTCCGAATTGATATTTGAACCGGTTCTGCCCGGAACATTGTACAGAATGATGTCAGCATCCGTATTTTCAGCCAAAGCTTTGTAATGCTGATAGATACCTTCCTGATTTGGTTTGTTGTAATTGGGCGAAGACGAAAGAACCGCTGTAAACGGAGACAGATCGGTTTGATTGAATTCTTCTTTCAGTGCAGCCGTATTGTTGCCGCCAATCCCAAGCACCATCGGCAGTCGGCCCGAATTTGCAGAAGAGATGGCTGCGACCACATCTTTTCTTTCCTGTTTTGAAAGTGTGGGCGTTTCACCGGTGGTTCCCAGACAAACCAGATAATCGATTCCTCCTTTGATAACCGATTCAACCAGTTTTTCAAGTGATTGAAAATCAATGCTTCCATTTTCGTTAAAAGGAGTAACCAATGCGACTCCGGTTCCGGTCAATCGTTCCATTTTTTAATGTTTTGCACAAAGTTAACAAGTTATGCCGAATAAAACGAAGAAGCTTTTTTGGAAAATTTTCTGATTTAGAAATTTCTGATTCGCCAGGGTTTTGGATAATAATTGTTTGAACGGTTTCCGAGAAATTTGATCCATCCCAAACCAAATCCTTTATAAGTCAACAGCCGAATTCCTTTTGTGTCCAAATCCAAATTCGGATCATTTCCTCTCAGAAATTCAAGCGCGGTTTTTTCATCGACTTCAACTTTTTGAAAATGATGAAGCTCTTTGTGAAAATTCGCCAAAGCCTGAGCCGGAATAAAATCCTTTCCTTTCAGTTCACCCAATTCAATACCCGAATAAACCAAATTTAACTTTTTTGAAACCGACTGTTTCATCGCTGAAAGTATTTCGGTTTCAAATTTCAGAATTCCGTTTTCGTTAAAAATATTTTCTGATTCAATCAATTCAGGAAGCAAAACCGGTTTTTGTCTTTTCACTGCTGACGGTCTAAACAGACCAAAACCCGATTCCTTTTTCAAAACCGAAACAAAAAGACCTTCGCCTTCCACTTTGTACGGAAAAAAATAATAACCGAAAACACCATTGTATTCAACCTCAGAAATATTCCATTCCGGATTAAAATTCAATTGTACCGATTTGAAATCAAACTGATTGCATACCCAATCGATCAGTTTTTCATTTTCGTCAGGATTAAAAGTACAGGTGCTGTAAACCAAAAAACCATCTTTTGACAAAGCCGGAAAAATATCTGCAATGATCCGTTTTTGTCTTTCGGCACAAAGCTGACAATTGGCTTCAGACCATTCTTCCACAGCTGATTTGTCTTTTCTGAACATTCCTTCACCACTGCAGGGTGCATCGATTTGGATGTAATCAAAAAATTCTTCCAAACCGCTGAAATCTCTCGGATCATTTTGTGTAATGATCAGATTCTCAGACAAACCGAGCCGGATGTGATTTTCTTTTAATATTTGAGCCCTCGGTCTGATGACTTCATTTGCAATCAAAATCGAATCATCTGCCAGCAAAGTTTGCAGCAACGTGGATTTTCCACCCGGTGCCGCACACAAATCCAATGCCTGTTTGGGCGAATCGTTTCCGTACAACTGTCTGAAAATATCTGCAAGGATCATCGACGACGATTCCTGCACATAATACACACCCGAATGCCAAAGCGGATCGGTAATAAACTGTCGTTTTTCGGTTAGAAATTTTCCCGAGTCGTACCATTTTACGGAATTTGATACAACCATTTCGGAAAACTCTTTTTTTGGATTGAGCCGAATACTTTGAACTGTATTGCGCTGACAGGCAGACACAAAATCGTCATAATCAGCACCCAGCCGATTTTTCATCCGTTCCAAAAAATTTTTGGGCAAAATTTTCATCGCTGCAAAAGTAATACAGCTGACGGTTATATTTTTTCTATTCGTATTATTTTTGTATTTCTGTAGCAGATAAATAGGATCAAATGAAGAAAATTGCGGTTTTGACCGGAGCAGGAATCAGTGCCGAAAGCGGAATTTCAACTTTTAGAGATTCGGACGGTTTGTGGGAAAATCTTGACATCCAAAAAGTCGCTTCACCCGAAGGCTGGCTTGAAGATCCCGAGCTTGTGCTTGATTTTTACAACCAGAGAAGAAGAAAACTGTCTGAAGTTCAGCCGAATTCAGCACATATTTATTTGAAAGAACTTGAAAAAGATTATGAAGTAACTGTCATTACCCAAAATGTGGATGATCTGCATGAAAGAGCGGGTTCTTCAAATGTGATCCATCTTCACGGTGAACTGCTCAAATCGAGATCAGAAAATGATGATTCGCTGATTTATGACTGCCCGGGCGATATTAATCTTGGAGACAGGGCAGAGGACGGCGCACAGCTCAGACCGCATATCGTTTGGTTTGGCGAAATGGTGCCCATGCTCGACAAAGCGGTTGAAGTGGTTGAGGATTGCGACATCATGCTGGTCATCGGCACTTCGCTGATGGTTTATCCGGCTGCCTCACTGATTCATTATCAGAGTTTTGACAAACCGATTTATCTGATCGATCCCGATCGGATGATCGTCGTTCCAAAATTTCCGAATCTGACTGTGATTCAAAAAACTGCAACCGAGGGCGTTAAAGATCTTCCGCTTTGAACATAAAAAAACCGGCCCTTTCGGAACCGGCTTCAATTATGCTTAGTCAAACTTAACTCAAATCAATTGAGTTGATATCAATTCCAAGTGCATTTGCCACACCTTTTCCATAGTCAGGATCTGCTTTGTAACAGTTTTTGATATGTCTTTCCTGAATAAATTTCTCGGCACCGCCCACTTCAGCAGCCGTATTGCTGAACAGCAGCTGTTTTTGTTCGTCATTCATAATTCTGAACAGATTACCGGGCTGAGTGTAATAATCGTTGTCATCTTCTCTGAAATCCCAATGACCTGCATCGCCCGAAAGCTCATAAGAAGGTTCAGTAAATTCTTTCTGTTCTTCCCACTGACCGTAGCTGTTCGGAAAATAATGAAGCGTACTGCCTTCGTTTCCGTCCACTCTCATTTGTCCGTCTCTATGCGGATTGTGGAACGGATATTTCGGTTTGTTCACAGGAATCTGATAATGATTCACACCCAGTCTGTATCGCTGTGCATCACCGTATGAGAACAGTCTTGCCTGAAGCATTTTGTCGGGCGAAAAACCGATTCCCGGAACCACATTTGCCGGATTGAATGCAGACTGTTCAACATCTGCAAAATAATTTTCAGGGTTTTTATTCAATTCCATTACACCGACATCAATCAGCGGAAAATCTCCCTGCGGCCAAACTTTGGTCAGATCAAAAGGATTGAAAGGCATATTTTTCGCCTGTTCTTCGGTCATCACCTGGATTTTCAGTTTCCATCTAGGGAAATCTCCTTTTTCAATCGAATCAAACAAATCTCTCTGATGACTTTCACGATCTCGACCGATGATTTCTTTTGCTTCTTCATTGCTCAGATTCTGAATTCCCTGTTCGGTTTTGAAATGAAATTTCACCCAGGTTCTTTTGTTTTCAGCGTTATACATGCTGAAGGTATGGCTTCCGTAACCGTTCATGTGACGGTATGATTTCGGAATTCCTCTTTCGCTCATTGTGATGGTCACCTGATGCAGCGCCTCGGGCAGCAGTGTCCAAAAATCCCAGTTGTGGTTTGCATTTCTCAGATTGGTTTTCGGATCTCTTTTGACCGCTTTGTTCAAATCCGGAAAACGATACGGATCTCTCAGAAAAAATACCGGTGTATTGTTTCCTGCCAAATCCCAGTTACCTTCTTCAGTATAAAATTTAATTGCAAAACCTCGGATATCTCTTTCGGCATCTGCAGCACCTCTTTCACCCGCAACGGTTGAAAAACGGACAAAAAGCTCGGTTTCCTTTCCGATTTCAGAAAATATTTTTGCTTTTGTATATTGGGTGATGTCGTGGGTAACCGTGAATTTTCCAAAAGCGCCCGAACCTTTTGCATGCATTCTTCGCTCCGGAATTACTTCTCTGTCAAAATGAGCCAGTTTTTCAATAAACCAGAAATCTTCCATCAGCATCGGACCTCTTTTTCCGGCTGTCTTTACATTTTGATTCTCTGCAATCGGCCGTCCCGATACAGAAGTCAGTTTTTTCTTTTGATTCGCCATGATCTTATAATTTTAAATGTTCGATTCAAAGTTAATAAGATATAATTATCATAACGAATGATCGCAATAGATTAAAATTATTAAATCATAAGCAAACCGGAAAATCAATCATCCAAAAACTGATCTTCCCAGGTTTCGTCTTCATCCTCCCAGTTTTCAAGATCAAATTCGGAGATAAAATTCAGTTCGGGCAGTTCTTCAATTGCTTTGCAGACTTTTAATCTTAATGCATTCACGATTTTGAGATTGTCATCATTTGAGCCTTCAAAATGCTCATCCCTAAATTCAAAAGTATCTCCCGGTTCAAACGCCTGACTAACCTCTTTCAATTCGCCAAGCATCAGCAGATTGACAGCTATGGTTCCCAGTTTTGCATCCAGATTTTGAAGGATTTTTACGGTTCTGAAAATAAAGATTCTGTAGTCTTCTTCTGTGTAAATCATTTTTGTTGTTTTTTAGGTTTGAAACAAAGATAGATTGTGAAGATGACAGAGTGTGACGTTTAATAAAATGAAAATTATTTTAATTCAAATAAATCCAAAAATAAATTTTTTAAATGATTAAGAATCAATTTGGAACTTCAATTTAAGGAAATAAATTTTTGTATTTCGAATTGATGCATTCAGTATAATTTACCTTCATCTCTTTTGACAGAAAGCTTTGCTGAACAAATTGTATCCATTTGAGCTGAACTTTGTCAAACCTTCTGTAGATCGCATTGAGTGACTTTTCATTAATTTTGAGCGATTCAGCAAGATGGTTAAAATCATTCAGTTTTAATTTTCTTCTTTTTCCGTTGATGGTCAATGCAGTTTCTTCGGAATCATCCGGAATCACCAATGCGGTGCTTAGTAAATCATAAGCAGGTGAAAATTCGTATTCACCAAAAGTGTTTTCAATCAATGAAAAATTTTTCAGATGCATATCCGAATTACCGGTCAGATAGCTGAAAAGAACGAGTTCAAACAAACGCTGAAGTTCAAATCCTGTGTTGGAAGTGTATTTCTCTGTTAATTTTCCGATTTTTTCAATTGAACCTCTGTATTTATGTTCAGTAAGATTTTCTGATAATTGACAAAAATCCTCGACTGCGATTTTTTTTCCATTGTCACGATCAAATCTTTTGGTCAGGTAGGCCAATTCTCCCGAATCAAGCCGAATCAAAGTATGTTTTGCAGTTCTAATCTTCACAAGTTCAGCCAAGTGCATTGTCAAATCCTCATTCTCAGGTAATTCATTGTATATTTTTGATTGCGGTTTCAAAATATAATTACTGCTCAATCCTACAATAGTCAATCTTGAAAAGCCGCTTTTTTGCTTTTCCAGATCCAATGATAATTTTGGCTGTACACCTGTAACTGCAATACTTTTTACAACGATTTGTGCGGCCAGTTCTTCAAGCTGTTTGATGTCAAAATCCAAAGTCGGCGGTTGGATTGTTCCAAACATTTTTTTTGAACAGGACAGATGAAAATCGATTTCATTTTCAGTTAATGGCTGATAACAATAAAGACATTTACTTTCCATTTTTAATTTTCTTTGGATATGATTGAAACGCATCCTATACAGTCTTTGCAAAGTGCGAGCAGTAAGCCAAATCGGTCATTCTGATTGATTTTCCAATTTTTTACTGCGATATTCAACAACCAGCCTTCAGGAATTAATCCATCAAAAAACGGGAATAAAGTTCTGCTTTCAAATGCTTGATTTTGCATTGGCAGTGTAAGACTGACCGGTTTTGAGTTTTCAGATTTCAAATAGTTTTCATCATATTGAAAAGTATAACCTTCATCATTTTCAGCGATGATTCCTGCCAAATTATTTTTGTAAAAAACCTGTGCCTGTCTCATTCCTCAAATTTTTTAATGACACCGATCTCACTGCCAAACAGAGCCAAAACCTGATTTACTTTATCCAATCGAACAGTTTGTTTTCCCTGCTCCAGCTCACGTAAAAATCGCAATCCGACACCAGCACGTTCCGCCAGTTCGGGCTGTGTCAGATTGAGCTGTTTTCTCTTTTTCTTGATAAAATCAGAAATTGAAATATTCATAATTATACCCTTTGGGGTACAAATTTAAGAAATAATTTGAAGTTATACCTTATCGGGTATAAAATTAATATTATTTAATTAATTATACCCGATAGGGTGCGATATTTGAATGATAAAATTAAAATTCGGCTATTTTCCAATACAGAATTTCCCAAAGATAGTCCCCAAAATATCCTTATCCACATCGATCTGACCGGTGATTGAACCGATATGTCTCAGCGTGTCGCGAAGATGAAAGGCAAGCAGATCTCCGGGCAGTCCGGTTTTCATTCCGGTTTCTACATTTTGAAGCGCTTCCAACGCATTGAGCAAAGCTTCTCTGTGTCTGATGTTTGTGATGATGACCGTATTTTCATCCACGCCCGAACGAACCGATTCGACCAGTTCGTTTTTCAGCCGGTCAAGATTGATATTCTTTTTCACCGAAAGGCCAAAATGATGATAATTCGGATGTTCTGCTTTCAGTGTTTCCAAATCGAGTTCCCGATTGTGGCCTTCTTTGTCGATTTTGCTCAGCAGATTGAAAACGATTTTGTCCTGAAGCAGTTCTTCAAGCTGTTTCAGAATCTCGATATCGTCTTCGTACAGATGGATGACCACCTTTGCCTGAGCTACTTTTTCTTTTGCTTTTTCAACGCCGATCGCCTCGATGGTATCAGTGGTTTCACGAATTCCGGCGGTGTCGATAAATCGAAAAGTGATGCCCGAAATGGTGATGGTTTCTTCAATGGTATCACGGGTGGTTCCTGCAATATCGCTCACAATCGCCCTTTCTTCGTTGAGCAGTGCATTGAGCAAAGTTGATTTTCCTGCATTCGGCTTTCCGATGATGGCAACAGGCACACCGTTTTTAACTGCATTTCCGTATTCAAAAGTCGAAATCAGTTTTTCAATTTTTGATTTGATTTTTTGGATCAAATCATCGAGTTCCTTTCTGTCTGCAAATTCAACATCTTCATCCGAGAAATCGAGTTCAAGTTCGATCAGCGAAGTGAAATTGATGAGTTCTTCCCTTAATTCTTTGAGTTCGGTCGAAATTCCGCCTCTCATCTGATTGAGTGCAATTCTGTGCGAAGCTTTGTTTTCTGCCGAAATCAAATCTGCAACCGCCTCAGCCTGTGACAGGTCGATTCTTCCGTTCAAAAATGCACGCTGTGTAAATTCTCCGGGTTCAGCCATTCTTGCACCGTATTTTATCAAAACTTCAAGAATCTGCTGTTGTATATAAGGTGAACCGTGACAGGAAATTTCAACCAGATCTTCTGCATCGCTTTTGAAATAGCCTTTCACACCGATTTCAACACCCGGAGCGATTTTCAGGATCAGATTGGTATTGAGCGACAGTGAATCGTTTTCCATCACCATCAGATCTTCATGAAGTGTATAAACATTTCCGTCAACTGTCACAGTGGTCGGCGAATCGGCAGCTATATCGTCGAGTGTCCAATCGACGCCTGTATTGGGTGTGGAATATTGGGCATTGAGACCATAAACTGCTAACATCAAACCGATAGTAAGTATTTTGTTTTTCATTTTGTAATTATTAATTTTGAATTCGGCCGCAAGTTAGAATAAATTGCCGAAATTTGCGGTCTAATGGAGTTTTGTTTATGCTGACAAAAAGAGCAAAATACGGTTTGAAAGCGATGAAGTATCTGGCGGGACAGCCGGTAGGAGTTCCTGTTTTGATTTCTGAAATTTCGGAAAATGAGAACATTCCTTTTAAATTTCTTCAGGGGATACTTTTGAGTTTGAAAAAATACGGTTTCCTGGATTCGAAAAAAGGAAAAGGCGGCGGATATTTTCTGAAAATGTCGGCAGAAGACATCAATATGGCATCACTTTTCAGGATTTTGGACGGTCCGATCGCATTGGTTCCCTGTGTAAGTTTAAATTATTATGAAAAATGTGATGACTGTCCGGACGAGTACACATGTTGCGTAAACCGGCTGATGGTGCAGGTTAGGGACCAAACGCTCAAGCTCCTTGAGAACGAAACTTTGGCTGATTTGATAAAAAGTCAAAAAAAATTTCCGGAATAGTATACTAAATTGATAGACTTTTGTATATTTGTCGGCAGAAAAAGTCATTAACCAATCTGAACTTTTCTAAAGTCTTAATTTTTTTTAAGATTATTTGTGTGTTAGTTATTTGGCCTCATAGTTGAACTCTCTACTGTGAGGTTTTTTTTTGGCTCTGTTTTTCCAATTCCGAATTTTATTTTCTGACATTATATATAGGTGTCTTTGGATTGAAATATCAAATCATATTTCGAATTTGGATTTGAATTGATGAGATGCGGGTTGGCCGTCAAAAAAATAAAATACTTTATTCTTAATTTGTCAAATAAAAAAATCTTCCTACATTTGCACGCCTAAAAGTATGCTGAATCATTGGCGGCTTTTGGGAAAGTTTAAGTTTAAAAGTAGAGCCAGAGCGGTTCTATACTGTAAAATAAACGTATTTATGTTAACAGATCCAATTTCAGATTATCTGACACGCATCAGGAATGCGATGTCTGCAGGACACAAAGTTGTTGAGATTCCTGCATCTAACCTTAAAAAGGAAATCACAAAAATCCTTTACGATCAGGGTTACATTTTGAACTTCAAATTTGAGGACGGAAATCATCATCAGGGCTTGATCAAGATCGCTCTGAAGTATGACAGGATGACCAAAGAACCGGTTATCAGAAAACTGAAGAGAGTTTCACGTCCCGGATTGCGTCAGTACAATGGCGCCGGTGAACTTCCAAGAGTTTTGAACGGACTTGGAGTAGCAATCGTTTCTACTTCAAAAGGTGTAATGACCGACAAACAGGCTCGTCAGGAGAATGTTGGAGGTGAAGTATTGTGTTTGGTATATTAATGATTAAAAGAAGAAGAAAATGTCAAGAATAGGACACGCACATATCAACATTCCCGCCGGTACTACCGTTGAAATGAAGGACGGTGTTGTAACCGTTAAAGGGAAGAATGCAGAAATGACCCAGACCATCAAAGAAGGTTTTGAACTGAAAATCGAAGATGGCGTACTGACTGTTACCAGACCGTCTGAATCAAAAGAAGACAAAGCGCTGCACGGACTGTACAGATCGCTGATCAACAATATGGTGATCGGTGTTTCTGAAGGATTTAAAAAACAGCTTGAACTTGTAGGTGTAGGTTACAGAGCGTCTCATCAGGGACAGATTCTGGATCTTTCACTCGGGTTTTCGCACAACATCATGATGGAACTTCCAAAAGAAGTAACAGTAGAAACCCTTTCTGAAAAAGGTAAGAATCCGGTGATTACACTGAGCTCGCACGATAATCAGCTTTTGGGCATGGTTGCTGCAAAAATCAGATCATTCCGTAAGCCTGAGCCTTACAAAGGAAAAGGAATTAAGTTTGTAGGAGAAGTATTAAGAAGAAAAGCAGGTAAGACTGCATAATAAATTATAATCGAACAATGGCACTATCAAAAACAGAAAAAAGACAAAAGATAAAAAGACGTGTTCGTCGTAATATCTTTGGAACTGCAGAAAGACCAAGATTGTCTGTGTATCGTTCCAACAAAGAGATTTACGCTCAACTGATCGATGACAACGCTGGCGTAACGCTTGCATCAGCATCGTCAAGAGAGAAGGCAGAAGGAACCACCAAAACAGAAATTTCTGCTTCAGTAGGTAAGCTGATTGCCGAGAAGGCAAAAGCTAAAGGAATTGAAACTGTTGTTTTCGACAGAAACGGTTTTGTGTATCACGGTAGAATCAAAGCTTTGGCTGACGGAGCAAGAGAAGGAGGTTTAAATTTCTAAGAAGCGAAAATTATGTTAGGATTCAAAAATATTGAAAAAGTAAAACCGGCGGGAATGGAACTGACCGACCGTCTGGTAGGTGTACAAAGAGTTACCAAAGTAACCAAAGGAGGACGTGCATTCGGATTCTCTGCCATCGTTGTGGTTGGAGACGGAAACGGAGTCGTGGGTTACGGACTTGGTAAATCAAAAGAGGTGGCGAGTGCAATAGCAAAAGCAGTTGAAGACGCAAAGAAAAATCTGGTAAGGATTCCTTTGACCGGCAACACAGTACCTCATGAAAACGAAGCAAGATACGGAGGCGCTCAGGTGTTTCTGAGACCTGCTTCTGTTGGTACCGGTGTGATTGCGGGCGGAACTGTACGTGCGGTTTTGGAATCGGTTGGCGTACGCGACGTACTGTCAAAATCAAAAGGATCTTCAAACCCTCACAATGTGGTGAAGGCTACTTTCAAAGCATTACTCGAAATGAGAAGTGTTGGTGAAGTTGCCCGTCAGAGAGGAATTTCTGTAACCAAAGTGTTTAACGGCAAATAATTATTGAGATGAGTAAAGTGAGAATCAAACAGGTACGCAGTGCAATCAACAGAGAGAAATCTCAGAAAGATACGCTGATCGCATTGGGACTGAGAAAGATGAATCAGGTGGTTGAACACGAAGCAACTCCGGCCATCGAAGGAATGATCAGAAAAGTTTCACACCTGGTAAAGGTTGAAAGATAATTATTTGTAATTCAAAGTACACTTAAAAAAGAAACAAAATGAAATTAAATAATCTAAAACCCGCAGCCGGCTCTGTAAAGAACAAGTTCAGAAAGGGCAGAGGACAGGCAAGCGGAAACGGAGGAACTGCCGGAAGAGGTCACAAAGGTGCCAAATCCAGATCGGGTTACTCGAGAAATGTCGGATTTGAAGGTGGGCAGATGCCGCTTCAGAGACGTGTTCCGAAATTTGGTTTTAACAACATCAACAGAGTTGAATACAACGGTATCAACCTGGATGTAATCCAAATGCTGGTTGACAACAAGAAAATCAGCGACAGCCTGACAAAAGAAGATTTGGTGAAACACGGTCTTGCACACAAGAACGATCTGATCAAAATCCTGGGAAGAGGCGAATTGAAGGCAAAAGTCAATGTGACTGCCGACAAAATTACCAAAACCGCACAGGAAGCGATCGAGAAAGCAGGCGGCAAGGCAGAAACGACCCCAGGGCAAATAATCTAATTTTCAACTGTCGGATGAGTTTTCATCAATGACAGGAACACATATTTAATTAACAATGAAAGGTCTTATACAAACCATAAAGAATATCTGGAACATCAAGGAGCTGAGAGAAAAGCTGACCATAACTTTTATGTTTTTGATCGTTTATCGTTTCGGTTCTTATATTCCGCTACCGGGTATTGACATCAACGAGGTGACCCGACTGCTTGCTGAGCAGACAGAATCACAAAACGGACTGCTCGGACTGTTGAACTCCTTTACCGGAGGTTCATTCAACAGAGCGTCAATCCTCGCTTTGGGAATCATGCCTTATATCTCTGCTGCGATTGTGATCCAGCTGATGCAGCTCGCTGTTCCTTATCTGCAAAAACTGCAGAAAGACGGTGAGAGCGGCCAGAAAAAGGTGACTCAGATCACCAGATGGCTGACCATTGCGATCTGTCTTGTACAGGCGCCTGCTTATCTGACTCTGCTTCAGACCCAGCTGCTGCCTTACAGCGGCGGATTCCATTCTGCCTATCTGCTTGCACCGACCAATTTCTGGTTCCTGGTGCCATCGGTGATCATCCTGGTAACAGGCTGTATCTTTACCATGTGGATGGGTGAGAAGATTACGGACAGAGGTGTCGGAAACGGTATTTCAATCCTGATTATGGTGGGTATTTTGGCCGATCTTCCTCAGGCGCTGTTGAACGCATTTGAGGTGGACACTACCGGAGGGATTGCATTTATGATGGAAATCCTCGGATTGCTGATCGCCATTTTCCTTTGTGTGATTTTGGTTCAGGCAGTCAGAAAAGTTCCGGTGCAGTATGTGAGAAGAGCTCAATCGGGAAGCAGCAGCTATATGAGATCTGTTACCGACTCGGTTCGTTCATACATCCCGTTGAAAGTTAATGCGGCAGGTGTGATGCCGATCATCTTTGCACAGGCGATCATGTTTTTGCCGGCTACACTGGTTGGACTGGTTTCTGATTCGAATTCATCACTGATGATATTCTTCCAGAAAGTTTCCGATCCGTTCACCTGGCAGAACAATATAGTGTTTGCAATCCTGATCATCGTGTTTACCTTCTTCTATACCGCGATTACCATTCCGGTCAATCAGATGGCGGACGATTTGAAGAGAAACGGCGGAATCATTCCGGGGATCAAACCGGGTAAGGATACGGCTGAATATCTGGACGATATTTTGTCAAAAATCACTTTCCCCGGCTCAATCTTCCTGGTGCTGATTGCAGTTATGCCTGCAATCGTACACATGTTCGGAGTCGATCAGCGTCTGTCGATGTTTTACGGCGGAACTTCGCTTCTGATTATGGTGGCTGTAATTTTGGACACGGTACAGCAGATCAACACTTATTTGCTGAATCACCATTACGACGGTCTGATGTCATCGGGTAGAGTTAGAAATGTAGCCTGATAAAAGGTTGTCAAAAAGAATATGGCAAAACAAAAACATATAGAACAGGACGGTACGATCATCGAAGCATTGTCAAATGCGATGTTCAAAGTTGAACTCGAGAACGGCCACATCGTCACTTCACATATTTCGGGAAAGATGCGTATGCATTACATCAAACTTCTTCCCGGCGACAAAGTGAAGATCGAGATGTCGCCTTACGATCTGACAAAGGGACGAATTACTTACCGTTACTAAAAAATAATTTGAAGGTCCGGGAGTTGTTTCAATTTTGAAGCAACTCTTTTGACTTTTTTTGAAATAATGAATTTCTGATCGAATTGACAGAAATTACTGACAGTTAGAGAAAAAATATTGTGTGTAAATATTATTTTTGTACCTTTGCACACCTTAAAGTCGACTGATTTGACCGGATTTTTCAGAACTGATTGTGAATCAGATCATTGAAAAGAGAAAGTCAAATTTCGAGATTTTAAATAAATGACAGGAGGCCATGNNAAACAAAGACAAGGTTAATTATGGCACGAATTTCAGGAGTAGATTTGCCGAGCAAAAAAAGAGGTGTAATCGGACTGACTTACATCTACGGAATTGGCAAGAGCACAGCACAGAAGATATTGGCACAGGCAGGTGTCGATGAAGACAAAAAGGTATCGGACTGGAACGATGATGAGATCAACGCAATCCGTCTGGCAATTACCGAAAACTACAAAGTGGAAGGTGAACTTCGTTCTGAAGTTCAATTGAACATCAAACGACTGATGGACATCGGCTGTCAGCGTGGTATCCGTCATCGTATTGGGTTACCGTTGAGAGGTCAGAAGACCAAAAACAACTCAAGAACAAGAAAAGGTAAGAAGAAAACAGTTGCCAACAAGAAANNTGGTCATCTGCCGGAAAAATGGGCTTCAGAGGATCAAAGAAAAACACTCCTTACGCTGCACAGGTAGCTGCACAGGACGCAACTGTACAGGCGCTTGAAGCAGGTTTGAGAAGAGTGAAAGTATATGTGAAAGGACCCGGCCAGGGAAGAGAATCTGCAATCCGTACAATTCACAACGGAGGTATCGAAGTAAGCGAAATAGTTGATGTGACTCCACTTCCGCACAACGGATGTCGTCCGCCAAAACGCAGAAGAGTGTAACAAATTGAAAATGCTGAATGNNAATTCAAAATTCAAAATTCAAAATTTAGATTAAAATGGCAAGATATACAGGACCAACAACAAAAATCGCTAGAAAATTCGGACAGCCGATCTACGGTGACGATAAGAGCTTCGAGAAGAAAAAATATCCTCCCGGACAGCACGGCGCCAACAAAAGAAGAGGTAAAAAATCAGAATATGCGATTCAGCTTGAAGAAAAGCAGAAAGCAAAATATACTTACGGTATTCTGGAAAGACAGTTTGCAAATATGTACAAAAAAGCAAACGCACATCCGGGGATTACAGGTGAGATTCTGCTTCAGCTTTGCGAATCAAGACTGGACAACGTGGTTTACCGATTCGGTATCGCACCCAGCAGAAACGCAGCGAGACAGCTGGTTTCTCACAAGCACATCACTGTCAACGGAGAAGTGGTAAACATCCCTTCTTATCAGTTGAAAGCAGGTGATACAGTTGCTGTACGTGAGAAATCAAAAACACTGACCGCCATCAGTGATTCACTCAGATCGAAGTCGAATTACGAATGGCTGATCTGGAACGACGAAAAAATGTCAGGTACATTTAATTCGGCTCCGGAGAGAATTCAGATTCCGGAAGACATCAAAGAACAATTGATCGTCGAATTGTACTCTAAATAATCCTTTGGATTAACAGAGATTGTGTTTAAATAAGAAATCACTGCGGTTTCACTCAATAAAAAACTTTAAAAAAAGATGACAATTTTAAACTTTATAAAACCGGACAAAGTAATCCTAATCGAATCAAATGAGCATTACGGCCAATTTGAATTCCGTCCTTTGGAGCCGGGCTACGGTCTGACCATCGGAAACGCGCTGAGACGGGTACTGCTTTCCTCACTGGAAGGTTATGCGATCACTTCGCTGAAAGTTGAAGGCGTTGATCATGAATTTTCCACCATTTCCGGAGTTGTAGAAGATGTGACCGAGATCATCCTGAATCTGAAAAAAGTAAGATTCAAAAGACAGATCACAGAGACTGACAGCGAAACTGTCAATGTTTCTATCAGCGGTCAGGATCAGCTTACAGCCGGAGACCTGGGCAAATTCATTTCGGGATTCCAAATCCTGAATCCGGAACTCGTGATTGCCAATATGAACAAAAAAGTAAAACTCGATTTTAGTTTTACAATTGAGAAAGGTCGCGGATATGTGCCTGCAGATGACAACAAAAAGCCAAATGCAGCCATCGGGACCATCGCAATCGATTCGATCTATACACCGATCAAAAATGTGAAATACAGCATCGAGAACTATCGTGTTGAACAGAAAACAGACTATGAAAAACTGATTCTGGAAATCACCACCGACGGTTCGATCACTCCGCAGGATGCGCTGACCGAAGCTGCCAAGATTCTGATCCACCACTTTATGCTGTTCTCGGATGAAAGAATCACACTGGAAGCTGAAGAAGTTGCATACGGCGATACTTATGACGAAGAAGCACTTCACATGAGACAATTGCTGAAAACAAAACTGATCGATCTGGATCTGTCTGTTCGTGCTTTGAACTGTTTGAAAGCTGCCGAAGTGGAAACACTCGGAGAGCTGGTTTCTTACAACAAATCAGATCTGATGAAGTTCAGAAACTTTGGTAAAAAATCTTTGTCTGAGTTGGAAGAACTGATCGACAACAAAGGTTTGAGCTTTGGAATGGACATCGCTAAGTATAAATTGGACGTAGAATAATTTTAGAAAAATGAGACACGGTAAGAAAATAAATCCACTGGGAAGAACGGCAGCGCACAGAAAAGCGATGCTTTCAAATATGGCTTCTTCTCTGATCACTCATAAAAGAATCAATACAACGGTTGCAAAAGCCAAATCTTTGCAGACCTATATTGAACCCCTGATCACCAAATCAAAGACCGACGACACCCACAACAGGCGTATCGTTTTCAGCTATCTTCAGGATAAAGAAGCGGTAACCGAACTGTTCAGAGAGGTGGCGCCAAAGGTTGGAGATCGTCCGGGGGGATATACAAGGATCATCAAAACCGGATTCAGACTGGGTGACGGAGCAGATACTGCCATGATCGAACTGGTTGACTTCAACGAAACCTATACAACTGCTAAACCTGAGAAGAAAACCAGAAGAAGCAGAAGAGGCGGTTCCAAAAAAGAAGAAGCTGAGGTGAAAGAAACCGAAGTGAAAGCTGAGGAAACTGCAGTTGAAGAAGCTCCCGAAGTTCAGGAGCCGGAAGCAGCGGTTGAGGAAACTCCGACAGCAGAAGAAACTGCTGAGGAAACCAAAGACCAGACTGCTGATGATGCAACTGCTGAAGAGGAAAATCAGCCCGAAGCATAATTCAAAACAAATTGAATTCAAATACAGAAGCAATCCGAAAGGGTTGCTTTTTTTTGTGTCTGAATTTTCCGGGCTTTCTTTATTGTAGAGCCGCACGGCCGTGCGTCTCTACCTTCTCCTCATATTACTGTTTCCAAATTCCCCAAATCGAACGATTCTGCATCGATCAGATCGTATTCCTCTAAATTATATTAGAAACCCACATTTCCCGGATTCGGTTGATTATGCATTATGTTTAATCGATTTTTGAATACTAATTCCGGGAAGCTATAAAAAAACTTTTCCAAAGTTTAGAACTTTGGAAAAGTTAATCTATCCGATTCAAATGAATCTTAAATTTTATCCTTCTGTATAATATTTAAAGAAATACGGAATGGTCTCGATTCCTTTGTAGAAATTAAACAAACCGTAATTCTCATTTGGCGAATGGATGACATCCGAATTCAGACCAAATCCCATCAGTACAGATTTTGAGCCCAATTCTTTTTCAAACAGCGCCACAATCGGAATGCTTCCGCCGCTTCTTGTGGGCAGCGCTTCTTTTCCAAAGGTCTGTGTCATCGCCTTTTTGGCTGCCAGATAACCTTTGTCGTCGGTTGGCAGCAGATAGGAATGTCCGCCGTGATGCGGTTTTACAACCACTCTGACCGATGAAGGCGCAAGGGTAGGGAAGTAATCTGTAAAAAGCTTTGTGATTTTGTCGGGATCCTGATTCGGAACCAGACGCATTGAGATTTTTGCAAATGCACTTGCCGCAATCACAGTTTTTGCACCCGCACCGATGTATCCGCCCCACATTCCGTTCACATCTAAAGTTGGACGGATCGAGGTACGCTCGATGGTCGTATATCCTTTCTCACCCTGAATATCTGCAATTCCGACTGACTTTTTGTATTCTTCCAAATCAAACGGAATTTTCGCCATTTCAGCTCTTTCTTCAGCCGAAAGTTCGAGTACATCGTCATAAAATCCCGGAATCGTTATTCTTCCGTCTTCGTCATGCAGTTTTGCAATCATGGCCGAAAGCACATTCAGCGGATTTGGAACCGCACCGCCGTAAACGCCCGAATGCATATCCATATTTGCACCGTGCACTTCAACCTCAACATAGCTCAAACCTCTCAGACCGACAGAAATCGACGGCTGATCTTTTGAGATAATCTCGGTATCTGAAATCACGATGATGTCATTTTTTAATTTCTCTTTGTTGGCAGGAACAAATTCGCTCAGACTGCTCGAACCGACTTCCTCTTCGCCTTCAATCATAAATTTGATATTGCACGGAAGCTCGCCGGTTTTGTTCATTGCTTCAAAAGCTTTGACCTGCATAAAGAACTGACCTTTGTCGTCTGCCGAACCTCTTGCAAAGATTGCTCCTTCCGGATGAATCTCTGTTTTTTTGACAATCGGTTCAAAAGGCGCAGATTCCCACAATTCGATCGGATCTGCGGGCTGCACATCGTAATGGCCGTAAACCAGTATGGTCGGTTTTGACGGATCGATGATCTTTTCGCCGTAAACAACCGGATAGCCGCTGGTTTCACAGACTTCAACATTGTCTGCACCTGCTTCTTTCAAAAATTCGGCTACTTTGTCGGCCGTATTCAAAACATCCTGATTAAATGCCGGATCCGCACTTACGGAAGGAATTCTCAGCAATTCAAACAGTTCGTTCAAAAACCGATCTTTATTATCATTGATAAACTTTTGGGTCTCGTTCATTATTAATTTTTATTTATACAAACGGCTAATTTATGAAATTCAGCCTAAATTTTGGTTTTTTTCTTTTGACTTTCCAAAAATCGCTTATATTCGTCAATAAATTCAGTCAGACTATGATTATTTACAGCGTTACCATCAGTGTGGATGAAACAGTTGAAGAAGAATTTGTCAGCTGGATGAGAAAGATCCATATACCCGATGTGATGAATACCGGCCGTTTTATTTCCTGCCGTTTTTCAAAACTGATTTCACACAAAGAAGAAGGCAGTGTCAGCTATTCTGCCCAATACACCTGTCATTCGGCCTATGATCTGAATGATTACAAAATGAATTATGCAAAGGAACTGCAGAAAAAATCACTCGAAAAATTTGCAGACAGCATGCATGCTTTCAGATCAGAACTGGAAGTGATTGAGGATTATTATTCGGTTTTAAGCTGATTTTAAACCTATTTCGTCAATTTCTCCAAAGCATACTGAATCATCAGATCAACGCTTTTGTGGGTGTCTTTGCTGAATTCTCCCTGCGCACGATTTGCAATGATGCAGTTGATCGACAGCGCTTCGTGACCCATCATTGCCGAAAGACCGTAAATCGCAGAAGTTTCCATTTCAAAATTTGTGATTTTTAAATCTCCAAAACTGAATCCCGCCAGTATTTCGTTGATGTTTTCAGGCTCGGGCATCAGTCTGAGGTATCTTCCCTGCGGACCGTAAAAACCGATTGCTGTGGCTGTAATTCCGGCTCCGGTCAAATTTGAATTCAATTTTTCAAACAGACGATTCGAAGCTTTGACCACATAAGGCATTGCTTTTTTTCGGTCCCAATCTGAATGATCCAAAAAAGCTTTTTCAATTTCGAGTGATCTGTATTTTTCGGAATCTTTATAAAAATGTAGCAGACCGTCAAAACCCAGACCGTGAGTGCCCAAAACATAAGAATCCACCGGATTTTCTTTGTGCAGCGCACCCGAAGTGCCCATCCTGACAAAACTGAGTTTTCTGAATTCGGATTTGATCTCGCCGGTTGACAGATCGATATTGGCAAGCGCATCGAGTTCGCTGAATACGATGTCAATATTGTCGGTTCCCATTCCGGTCGAAATCACAGTCATCCGTTTTCCGTTGAGCGTTCCGGTATGTGTAACGATTTCTCTTTTTTGAGTTTTGAATTCGATATGATCAAAATATTTTGAAACCTCTTTGACACGATCTGGATCGCCGACCGTAATCACCAGATCGGCAAGATGTTCGGGTCTGATGTTGCAGTGATAGATACTTCCGTCCGGATTCAGTATCAGTTCTGATGCGGCTTTGCTCATGAATTGTTGAATTTATTAATCAAAATTACATAAAATTAAGCGTCTGTTTCTATTTTACCGAAAAACAGTTTGAGGGTTCGACCGTCTTTTGGGCCTTTTTTTTGTGCAGTGGCATTTCTTGTAGCCGTAATTTTTTCGCTGTTGCAAAAGATGTTCAAATTTTGA
>JRYL01000310.1_pt1 | contig 21818 bp, 20 predicted proteins | sample 235391 | NCBI WGS metagenome assembly JRYL01 (sample SAMN03074223, study PRJNA261481) | activated sludge metagenome | biome: Wastewater Treatment Plant; feature: Wastewater; material: Activated sludge; isolation source: activated biomass of a wastewater treatment plant treating wastewater from... ...
CTTTTAGCATTGGCTATAACGTTTTGCGGCTTGGCGTAGTGGCGGATTTTTAGCACAAAAGTTCAATAGAAGAACTGCACTTGAACCTACCACAAAACTGTCATACGAAGCACTGCACCCGCCATTACGCCAAACCGCTGTTACCGGCTGGTGTTCTGTCGTCCGTCTTTGCAAACCATTGTCAGTATTGAGTTTCTGTGTCATTGTCGTGTCGGCTGTGCGTTGCGTTTTTTATTTTTTTTGAAGGGTAGGAGATTTTTTAAAACCAATTTTTTCTTGGGGCGGCTTTGCAAGCTCTTTTAAAAGCTTTGGTTTAGCGTTGGCTTGTGCGGCTTTTAAATGTGCTTGCAAATTGGACTGGCTTCCTGCAATCTTCTTCAATTTCAATTCTATTTTTTCGTAGTCACCTAAGTAAGCTGTCATTAAACTCTTCCAAAGTTTACCGTGATTTGGAACATTAAAATGTAATAGTTCGTGAACAATTACATATTCTCCCAATTCTTTGTCAATGTCGAGTAGTTCCTTATTGAAATTTAGATTTCCGTCTGTCGAGCATGAAGCCCATTTGTTTGCCATCGGTCGTAATGCCAATGACTTTACCTTAATTTTCATCTTCTCGGCATAGTCATAAACTGCTCGTTTAAATTCTGCTTTGTCTGTCCACTTTGCCATAACTACAATTTGAAAGCAATGAATAAATGGTTAAACAATTCGTCAATCAGATTGGCGGCTTTGTCAATGTCGTCTTCTTCTGCAAGCAAGGCGAAATAAACTGCTTGTCTTAGTTCTCTTAATTCTTTCTCGCTGGTTTTCCAGTTTGGATGATTTACAAATTCCCCTTTTATCTGTTTGGTTATTTCTTCTGCATTGTTGATTTCGCTTTCAAGCATTTTCTTGTAAATGAAGAAAGTCAAATCGTCAAAACCTTTTTCTGCCTGTTCTTTTCTGCGTTTTAAATCTTCTTCGTAGAGTTTACGGATTTCATCTAATGCTTCTTGGGTGCTTAGTTGTCTGCTCTCGTAATTTTCTTCAACTGCTTCGGCTCTTTCCTTAATGCCAATCAAAAATGGGTCGTCTGAATTTTCATCTGCAATTTTTTCTATACTCTTTATCAGGTTTATCACCCTTGTATTGTCATTGTCCTGCGTGTCTTTGATTTTCTGAATGGTCTTTTCGTTGATTTCAAAAAACTCATTATTGAAGTTCGGTGCTGTGCCAGCGATTTTGCTTTGCACCAATTCATTGGTCTTGCGTTGGAACTCTCTGTCCACCTGAACCCTTTTAGCATAGGCATTTCGGACTACCTGATAAATAGCTGAAAGTGTTGCATAAGTGTCAATGTATGGACGCAGGAACTTGTCAGGTGAAATAATTTCATACAACATTTCTATTTCCTTAAAGAGTTTGAAAAACTCCTTGCGTTTAGATTTGTCTCGGAAGTAGGAAATTAAATTGTCGGTGTCTTTGTCATTGAAACCGTGTTTAATCAATTCCAAGTAGGGTGGAACATCCTTCTCAATTTTTGATTGAAAAAGGTATTTCAATAGCTGAATGTCTTTTACAATGGCGTTGATTTCATCGCTGTCAAATGCTAATGCTTTTTCAAGGTTTTCAAAAATGCCTACAAAATCCAATACAAAACCATGGGGTTTTACCATTTCTAATTCTTCATTCTCATAGGGTCGGTTCACCCTTGCAATAGCTTGCAAAAGCGTATGGTCACGCATAGGCTTGTCTAAATACATTGCGTATAAAATCGGAGCATCAAAACCCGTCAGTAATTTTTCTGTTACGATTAATATTTTGGGTTGCTCATCGAGTTTGGTAAACTTTTTTCTGATTTCCTTTTCCCGCTTTGCATCGTTTTGATATGCTTTTAAATCTTCTGTGTCGTTATTGTTGCCAGTGTAAACAACTTCTGAATATTCGGATGGCAAAAATTTATCTAACGCCTTTTTATACATAGCACAAGCAGGACGGTCAACACCTACTAAAAAGGCCTTGTAGCCCAGCGGTTCAACATTCTCCTTGTAATGTTTAGCAACATATTCAGCGACTTTATCAACTCGTTCCTTTCCTTTTAAAAAGTTTTTAGTGTTTACTGCACGTTCCAGAATTTTATTCAATTCTTCAATGTCATTCACTCCGTATGCTTCTGCCAAATTCAAAAACTCTTTTTCTAGAATTTCTTTAGGCACTAACAAATCATTCGGAGCCATACCATAGAAAAGAGGAAGTGTTGTTCCATCTTCAATACTGTCTGAAATGGAATACTTATGCAAATAACCTTGGTCATCGTCAATGCCGAAGGTTTTGAATGTTCCTTTACCGTAAACTGTTTTGTCAACGGGTGTTCCAGTAAAACCTATGAATGTGGCATTAGGAACGGCTGCCATCAAAAAGTTTCCTAAATCTCCGCCTGTTGTGCGGTGTGCTTCATCAATCAGAACATAAATGTTTTTACGAAAACTCACATCGGCTGGCATATCTCTGAACTTGTGAACCATGCTCACAATAATGCCCCGATATTCTTTTTTCAAAAGCTTTTGTAAATCCTGAATACTTTCGGCTTGTTCTACATTGTTCACGCCAATAGAACCAAGATTTTTCAGCATTTGGTCTTCCAGCTCATTTCTGTCAATCATCAACAAAATGGTTGGCTTTTCGGCTTGTGGGGCTTTAAACAGCAACTCGGCTGTTTTAATCATGGTATAGGTTTTTCCGCTTCCTTGCGTATGCCAAACCAAACCTCTTGATTTTTTTGGGTCTAATGCTCGTTCAACCACTTTGTCAACGGCTGTTTTTTGATGCTGACGTAAAATGAATTTATTCAGTTCTTCATTCTGCTCTGCAAACAGAATAAACTTTTTCAACAGGTCAAGAATGTGCTGACGGTCACAAAACGATTTTACTTTGGCTTCAAGATTTCCAATTTCTTCGCTTTTCCAATTAAAAATATTTCTGCGGATGGTATTCCATGTTACGCCATAAGAAAAGCCAATGCTTTCCGTTGCAGTAAACAACTGTTGCGGAACCATAAGTTCAGGCGTTTCTCGGTGGTATCTCCTCAACTGGTCAACACCAATAGCAATGGCTTCATCTTTCGTGGCATTTTTACATTCAATAACAACAACAGGAATACCATTGATTAGAAAAACAACATCTTCTCGATTGGCATATTGTCCGTTGAACAAGTAAAATTCTTCCGTAACTTCAAAAATGTTGTTCGCAGGATTTTCATAATCAATCAGTGTCAGATTGAACTCTCGGTTTTCTTCTTTGCTGAAAAATGTCTTTTCGCCTTGCAGATAAAAAAGAAAATCACGGTTGCCTTGTATGGTAGGTAAGGGCAAATCAAGCACACGCAATAAATCTGCTTGACTGTCCTTGAATTTAGGATTGAATTCTTTTACTTTTTCAAAAAGTGTATTGCTAAAAAAGCGACTGGCGTTTTTAGCTTTCTCTCTCGGAGAAGCTGCCGAAGTATCAAAACCTCTGCGACTTTCTGCTTCACTTTGAGAAACAATAGTCCAGCCGATTTCATTTGCATATTTGAGAATGCGAGCCTGAACGCTTTTATGTTCGGTTGGTTTAGCCATTATTTTGTTTCAAATTTCAATTTATTCATAGAACTGTCGAAAGTTTTTAAAACTTCATCTAATTGATTTGCCATTTCTTTCATTGTTTCGCTATTGGGAACTGGAATCATTATTGTCACGAAATCAGTTTCACTTACAATTCGTCTTCTTTTTACGCCACCAGATGCTAATCGTCTGTAATAGTCCATTACTTGAGGTGTTCTAAGGATATAATCTAAGTAACGATAATCAATACCTTTTTTCGGAATCCATACTCGATACGCTGGACTAACTATTCCTATCTCTTCATTTTTTAATACATGAATTGCACCCTCCCAAATCACCATAGGATTGTAAGCCAACCAACCTTTTTTAACTACTTTGTAAGAAGTTGTGTCTTCAATAGCTACACTATGACCAAATCTGGTGCTTTGTAATACTAATCCAAAGTCTTTAGTTAATGATAAAACAGGTGCTTTATCAAATTTAATGTCTGCGTGTGTTAATAATGATTGGTCTAATACTTCTGAAAGAGGTTTTGCCGACCAGCCTGATATTTTACCTGCCAACTCAATGTCTGACTCAACTTTTAAATTTTCTTTTTTTGCTTTGAAATAAGTTGCAAAAAAATTAGCTATTAAAATGTCTTTAAATGCTTCTCTATCTGCGATGAATTTATTCTGAATATCTACTTCCCAATTTTTATTTATTTCATTGTCAACATAGCGACTTGGCAACAATACATAATCGTTTTCTATTATTGTTTCAGTGCTTGTTACTGTCGCAACGCTAATTACATTCTTCCAATTTTTTATAATATCAAGTGCCACTGTTAAACCATCTTTGGAAAGGAAGTTCTTAGGCCGAGATTTTTCATAAAATTCGGTTAAGTCCATCATCATTATACCTTCCTTCTTTTTCTTTTTATTGATTACAATGATGATGCTTGCATTTTGAGTATTGTAGAAGATGTTTTCGGGTAACAGAATTATCGTTTCAATCAAATCATTATCTACAAAGTATTTTCTAATTTCTTTTTCCTTGCTGTTATTTTCATTACCACTTCCTCTTGTTCCAGCTCCTGTATCTAAAATGACTGCTGCTTTACCATTTTCATTCAAAGCAGAACAGATTAATTGCATCCAAGCCCAATCAGCATTACCACCCGAAGAACCAGCAGGAAATCTATTGTATTCGTCATTGATAAAAAAATCGTCTGAAATATATGGAAGGCTGTCTTTTCCTTGATTCCACATCGGATTAGCAATGACCCTGTCGTATATTTTAAGACCAGATTTAGATTTAAACTTTGGAGTTTTCATTGAATCCCCAATTTCAATATCTCCTTCCATGTCATGTATTACCATGTTCATTTTGCTCATTGCCCAAGTTGCAGGGGTAAATTCTTGGCCAAAAAGTTTAAGAGGTGCATATTTGGTTTTGGACTTTAATTTCATTTTTTCCTCCATTACCAATTCACACTTAATTAGAAGTCCACCACTTCCACAACATGGGTCGTATATTTCCATACCTGGTTCAGCATCCATAATTTCAGCCATTAAAACACCGACTTCTGCTGGTGTGTAAAATTCACCTGCACTTTGTCCACTACCTTCAGCAAACTTGCGTATCAGATATTCATAACTTCTCCCAATAATATCGGGTTCTACATCTTTTAAACCCAAACGCTTCTCGGCAATTTTCTCAATGAGTTTACTCAAACGGTCATCATCAATATCTCTTTGTCCGTGTGTGGTCGCATTAAAATCAATTCGGTCAATGATTCCTTGCAGGCTGGTGTTTTCTTTTGCTACTGAACGTAAAATGTCAGTAAGTTGCTGCCCGATTTTATCACTCAATGTTCTGATAACGTCCCATGTCGTTTCTTTTTCAGGGTCTTTCGGTCTGATGGGCATATAAAACCGCACTAGCGATTTGTCCCTTTCCACTAATTGTAAGGCTTTGGTTCTTGTTTTTACTTTTTCGGCAATGCGGTCTATTTCATCATCAAAAACATCACTCAATCTTTTTACGAATATGAGGGGTAAAATATAGTCCTTGTATTTAGCTGCATCGGCAGCACCTCTAATGCTGCAAGCAGCATCCCAAATCCATGATTCCATGGATTTTACTTTCTCTCCGTTTCCGTTTTGTTTGGCCATTAGTTCTTGTTATTTCTTATTTAAACTGTTCTTAGAATACTTGGGAGATTGTCCTGTAATGCATCTACTCGGTTTATTACTTCTTGCACCCAAGCTGGAACTTGTGCTTGCGATGTTATTTGTCTTCTGACTTCTTTGAATAGCGATAAACCTTTCTTTGCGGTTGCAAAGTTGAGGTTTTCATTAAAAGTTCTCTCAAATCCTAAATACTTTTCGTTGACTGAATTATCTGGGAAATCAACAGGAGCACCAAAAAAGCCTGTTAGCACTCTGTTTTTGCTTATAGTGTCCGCTTCATCAGCCGTTCCCAAATGCTGATGGTCACCGTCAAATATTATGTATGTCGGAATGCCAAACTCAGTGTAAAGGCGATAGAACCTATCAATATCATTTTTGTCTCCACATCGAACTATACTAACGCCCTTTGCTATAAAGTCATAATTCAATAAATTAAATAGGTAGGGGAGACAAAGTGATTCACTTTGTCCTTCAACTAAAATAATTTTTTTACCAAAAAATGCCTCATTTGCCTTTTGGGTATCTCCTGTTTCCTCATAGGCGTTCTTATATTGAAGCATTAAATCCGCTTCATTGCTTACTATTCCAGTTCTTAGTTGTAAATCTCTTATGAAATTTGCAGGTTTAGCCGACCGCACATATGTTCCATCATCTGGATTTTTTCGAACTATAAATATTTCATTAAATCTGCCGACAGTTAAAAAATCAGGCGAATGAGTGGTGTAAAATATTTGAGTTCCATTTTCTGCAAGTTCTTGCAGAACCTTGTAAAAGTTTCTTTGTGCTTGAGGATGCAAAAACAACTCTGGCTCATCTATAAAAAGAGGAGTGCTATTGTTTAGTTTTATTTGAGAATATGCTTTCAATACAGCAATTGATATAGATGCTTGAACACCCATTCCCAAATTACTTGCTTGGAATGAAAGTCCTAAATCACTCTCATGAACAATTAGTTGTAGTGTTCGAAAGAAGTTCCAAGGGTCATATAAATTCAAATCAATTTTAAAATCTGCTTCTGGTCGGTTTAGTTGTTTGGCACTTTCACGTTGAAGCGTCTGAATGAATTGCTTCATTACTTCAACACCATGATTGTTGCGGACAGAAAAAAGTATTTCATCTCTTATCTGTTCAATACCTTGTTTAAATGCGTCTGTTTTTTTTGTTACTTCTCCAGTTTCTTCATTAACAAATTCGTCATGCTTGAACATTTCGTTTATGTCAAGAAGTATTCTTCCCATAAGTGACCATCGGTTAGATGGTAAATAATCAAGAATTGCTCTGTCAACTCCAAGGTATGCAGAACAGTATCTCTGCCTATCAACATCAGTAATGTAACCATTCGATAAGTTTAAACCTGATTTTACATTACCTCTTCCATCTACCCAATTCTCGGCTAATTGCAATCTTTGTCCGTTATCAAAATGAAGTGTAATTGAAATTTCATTGGCTGTGTCGCCCATGAAATGGTCTTGTGGCAAGGTTGAATTAAAAGATGGATAAACAGGTCCAAGTGACCAGTTTATGGCATCAAAAATATTGCTCTTGCCAACACTGTTTTCTCCAATAAAAGCATTCAACTTAGGAGAACACTCCATGTCAATGAGCTTAATGCTCTTATAGTTCTGAATGGTTATCCTCTCAATTTTCATACTGTCAGTTTATTGAATATACTTAAAGAACCCAGCGTTGGCAAAAAGTGGCTCTTTTGGCTTTGCGAAGGGTTGGCTTGTGGGTGGGGCAAAGCCAAATGTGCCACTTGTGCGGTGGCAATAAAATTGGTTTTAAAAAATGTGCGGTGGGAAAAAAATAAAAAACATAGGGTCGGCAATGAGTGTCGGCTTACTCTTTGTCCGTTTGAAATATGGTCGCTATGTTGTTCAACTGTCAAAATGGTTTGTCTTTGTTAATTCGTTTATCTTTTAGTCGTCTGTTTATGGTTGCACTGTCGTCATACACTTGCCGGTAACGGATATGTATAACCGTCCGTTGCGAAGTTTAGTGATTGTTTAACAAATAGCACGAGCCAAGTGCTTGCAAGGTTTTTCCAAAGAAAAAGCTGCGTAGCAATGGCGGTTATACGGTGTTGCAAAACGTTTTTATTTTCCATTATGGTTGTCAATTACCGTTTTCAGAAAAGCGATAGACTTGATTCCAAATTATCTATTTCTTTTTATGATATTGATAAAAATGCAAGTCTGGAGGAGATTTTGAGTGAGGTAAAAAATATTCACTCTATCCATTTCCCTGATTAAAGTTTTTAAGACTGTTGTTCAGTTTATCCAACTTTTCGTGAGTTAGTTCGGATAATCTTATTCCGTCTGGGTGAACACTTGTAAATTCATCCAAACTTTTGGATAGGTTGTCCAATGCTTCAATCAGTCTTTCTGCGGTTTCGTTGTCTAATTTCATATTGTTGTATGTTAAAAATTAAATTCATGTTTATGTCAGGGACAAAGTACGAGATTGAGTTCAATTCTGATTCCAGTATGGTAGGTATTTCCAGTATTGAAAACAATGATTATTCAACCAGAGAAACAACCTATTTTAGTATTGATAATATTTGTAAAGCGGTAAAATTTTATTCAGAGCATTTGTCTAAACAACCTTTTAACGCTTCTTTGAAAGATAATTCAATATCTTTTCGGGAATCAGAATCTAATTTTTCAAAAAAATCTGTAAATCCGTAGCGTATTTCAACTGCGTTTACAGTTATACCGTAGATTTTGTCAAAGTCAAAATCAAGTTCTTTAAACAAGTGTGCGTATTGCTCTTTAATGATTGATATTTTTTGATTAAAGCAATCATTCATACAGTCGGACATCTTGCTGAATTTATAAACTTCTGTCATAGTATCGTTTTTATTGTCTTGACAATTCAATGATAGATTCATAGATACCTATTCCTGGGGGTGATTCTGTAAATTTATAAGTGAACGTATCGTTGCTTATGGAAAGAATTTCTAAAGTATCTGTTGCTTCTTCTCCAAATTCTAAATAGGTATGGGTAAGGGTATTTCCTGAAACGTTGTATTCAAAATCAAATATGTCTTCCACGCAATTTTCGTCGTATTCAATCCATACTCCTGTACCGTTGCTTCTGTACTCGATATAATCTTTAGTTGAACTGCAATGGTGTGTCCATTCCAAAGTTTCACTTGTTTCTGTGCCATCAGTATAGTATCTGTTAAGCGTTTCTATTTCAAACGTCCATTTCCCCACAATGGAAGCTGTTTGAGAACTGTCATCATCATTATTGCAAGAGAGCAATAAAAAAAGACTTAAGACCGATAGCAAGAATTTGTTTGTTTTCATTTTGTTGTAAGTTTATAGGTTACAGTTAGTATTTAATTCGTTTACGGGTGTTTCTTCCCTGTGTGTCATTCCAAATGTTTTGCAACGGATATGTATAGCCGTCCGTTGCGAAGTTTAGTGATTGTTTAACAAATAGCACGAGCCAAGTGCTTGCGAGGTTTTTCCAAAGAAAAAACAGCGAAGCAATGGCGGTTATACGGTGTTGCAAAACGTTTTTTATTTTCCATTTCGGTTTGTCTTCTCGTAATCCATATAATTCCGATAATTGGTTTTTAGTTTTTATTTGTTTTCTACAGATGTTAACGGCTTTTTTTCTTTATTTTGGTTCATAATATTAGTTATAGAATCAACTTTCTTTTCTAATTTATCATATTGCTCATTTGTTGGTTTGCTTAAAGTAGCTATGGATAGTGCTAATGAAACAGTGCTAAATAAAGCTAATAATATTCTCAAACGCTTATCAAATACACTGTTTTTATGTTCTTTAATTTTATCAAGCCCTTTTGGCAATAACTTTACAATCAGAACACAGTCTTTAGAGGGTGTCGGGTACTGTATTCCGTTTAGATAGGAAAACAATTTGTTGTCAATTACCTTTATAAATCCCAATTCCTGCAACTCATTGAAAAAATCCGTGTTGGATTGTCTGTCGATTGTGAATTTGCTGTTTTCCTTTTCGGTTTTCATATGGTGGTCTGACATAAGGTCAATCTTTTTCAAGAAAGGAACAATGTCGTATGAACCCAATCCGGCTTTTTTCTCAAGTTCGGTCAGTATTTTGATTAGCGTATTGCTTTTTACTCTATACCACCTTTTGTTTTGGTCTTTAATAAGTCGGTTTGCATTTGCGTTGTGTCCACGGATATGACGTTGGTCGCTCCACCAATATTTTATTTTCCTAAAAATGTTGTTCATTCCCTGTATGTCATTCCAAATGTTTTGCAACGTGTTTATACACGCCACCAAATTACGCAAATATCCTTAATATGGTTGGCTTTGCGCAGTTTTTTGCTACATATCCCCTGTGGTGATTTTGATGTGTAGCAGGGTTTTGTCGCGGTAGAGCACAATAAAAAATCCCAAGACAAAGCTTGGGATCCATAATTTAAAAAACTTCGTTGGTTCAGCCTTTTAGGCTTGCTTTTAAATATTCGCGGTTCATGCGTGCAATGTTTTCAAGTGAAATGCCTTTAGGACATTCCACTTCGCAAGCACCGGTATTGGTACAGTTGCCAAAGCCTTCTTCGTCCATTTGTTTTACCATGTTAAGCACGCGGTCGGTGGCTTCTACCTTACCTTGCGGCAACAGGGCAAATTGCGACACCTTTGCAGATACAAACAACATAGCCGACGAATTTTTGCAAGTTGCTACGCATGCGCCGCAGCCAATACAGGTCGCAGCTTCAAAAGCTTTGTCTGCATCATGCTTGTTAATCGGAATGGCATTGGCATCAATGGTGTTTCCGGAAGTGTTTACAGAGATGAATCCGCCGGCATGCTGTATGCGGTCGAAAGCACTTCTGTCAACCACCAAATCTCTGATTACCGGAAATGCATTTGCCCTAAATGGTTCGATATAAATGGTGTCGCCATCCTTAAATTTTCGCATGTGCAACTGGCAGGTGGTAATGCCCCTGTCAGGGCCATGGGCCTCTCCGTTGATATATAGCGAACACATGCCGCAAATACCTTCACGGCAATCGTGGTCAAACGCAACAGGACTCTCGCCTTTGTTGATAAGCTGCTCGTTGAGCACATCCAACATTTCGAGGAAAGACATATCGGGCGATACATCGCTTATTTGATAGTCCACCAGTTTACCTTTGTCAGCAGCGTTTTTCTGTCTCCAAATCTTTAGCGTAAGATTCATAATGTTTTGGTTTTATTAGCTTTTCGAAAAACAATTTTAGAAGCATCTAATTTTTGTTCTTCTGTCTTGATTCTTTTATCTTGGTCCTTTTGTCTGAAAAATTACTTATAAGAACGTTCTTTAACTTCAATACTCTCGTATACCAAATCTTCTTTGTGCATTACGGCATCGCTTGGTTCACCTTTGTATTCCCAAGCAGCCACATATTGAAATTCCGGACGGCGCAATGTTTCGCCTTCGTCGGTTTGGTATTCTTCCCTAAAATGGCCTCCGCACGATTCCTCACGATGCAATGCGTCTTTGGCAAACAATTCGCCAAGCTCCATAAAGTCTGCAACACGAATGGCTTTTGCCAATTCTTCGTTGTATTCGTTGGCCGTTCCGGGAACCCTTACATTGTTCCAATATTCCTTGCGTAAAGCTTTGATTTCGGAAATCGCTTCGGTCAGGCCTTGCTTGTTGCGCGCCATTCCTACTTTATCCCACATGATTTTACCGAGTTTTTTGTGATAATAATCTACCGAATGTTCGCCGTTGTTATTGATAAAATGGTTGATGGTGTCCATGACGTTTTTCTCGGCTTGGTCAAACTCTTTGGTGTTTGTAGGGATTTTTCCGGTACGGATGTCATTTGCCAGATAATCGCCAATGGTGTAGGGCAACACAAAATAACCGTCTGCCAGACCTTGCATCAATGCCGATGCACCCAAACGGTTAGCCCCGTGGTCAGAAAAATTGGCTTCGCCTATAGCGTAAAGCCCTTGTACGTTGGTCATCAAATTGTAATCTACCCACAATCCGCCCATGGTATAATGCACGGCAGGATAAATCATCATTGGTGTTTTATATGGATCCTGGTCAACGATTTTTTCATACATCTGGAACAAGTTGCCGTATTTGTTTTTAATGACTTCTTCACCAAGTTTTTTTACCAGAACGGCATCGTTTTCATCAAGGTGTTTGATCCTTGCCTGCTCTTTTCCGTAGCGCTCAATGGCAGATGCAAAATCAAGATATACCGCTTCGCCTGTTTTGTTGACGCCAAATCCCGCATCGCAACGCTCTTTTGCGGCTCTCGAAGCCACATCGCGAGGCACCAGGTTTCCAAACGCAGGATAGCGGCGCTCCAGGTAATAATCTCTGTCTTCTGCCTTAAGGTCTGTTGGTTTTAATTTTCCGTCACGTATGGCTTGAGCGTCTTCCAATTTTTTTGGCACCCAAATTCGCCCGTCGTTTCTCAACGATTCAGACATCAACGTTAATTTTGATTGGTGATCGCCCGACACGGGAATACATGTTGGATGGATTTGCGTATAACAAGGATTTGCGAAATAGGCGCCACGTTTGTGTGCTTTCCAGGCAGCAGTCACGTTGCTTCCCATAGCATTTGTTGATAAGAAAAACACGTTGCCATAACCACCGGTACCTAAAACCACGGCATGTGCCGAATGGCGCTCAATCTCGCCGGTTACCAAATTTCTGGCAATGATGCCGCGCGCTTTTCCGTCAACGATAACCACGTCCAGCATTTCGTGGCGGTTGTACATTTTTATTTTACCGCGACCTATCTGTCGGTTCATGGCAGAGTATGCGCCAAGCAGCAATTGCTGTCCTGTTTGTCCTGCCGCATAAAATGTTCTGGAAACCAATACGCCTCCAAAAGAACGGTTGTCCAACAATCCACCATATTCGCGGGCAAACGGTACACCTTGCGCCACACATTGGTCAATGATATTTGCAGATACTTCTGCCAAACGGTACACATTGGCTTCGCGCGAGCGGTAATCGCCGCCTTTTACCGTATCGTAAAACAATCTGTATGTTGAGTCGCCGTCGCCTTGATAGTTTTTTGCAGCGTTGATACCTCCTTGAGCCGCAATAGAGTGCGCACGTCTTGGCGAATCCTGAAAGCAAAATGCTTTTACATTATATCCCAATTCTGCAAGTGTGGCCGCGGCCGAACCACCGGCCAACCCGGTTCCTACCACGATAATGTCAATGTTTCTCTTGTTGGCAGGGTTGACAAGGTTGATATGGTTTTTATAGTTTGTCCATTTATCTGCGATAGGACCTTTTGGTATTTTTGAATCTAAAGCCATATAAAATATGTTTAGTGAGCGTTAAAATGATGGAATAATGCAATGATGATAAATCCTAACGGCAAAATGATGGCATATGCCTTGCCAAAACCTTTGAGGCATTTGGTGTATTTGTTATTCGCGCCGACAGATTGAAATGCAGAGCTAAAACCGTGCAATAAATGCAGCGACAAAAACACAAAGCCCACGCAGTATAAAGCAACGCGCCACATTGGGGCAAATTTGTGGGTCAACTCTTCATAATATCTGTAACCCTCACCGTCTGCCAACAAGCCGGACATATCGCCTTGAATGTATTTTACATTGATTTCAGGAATCCAGAAATCAATAAAATGGATGACCAAAAAAACAAGTATGAAACCACCGCTCCAAATCATGTTGCGGCTCATCCAGGTAGAATTGGAGGCACCGTTGTTTTTGGCATATTTGATTTGGCGCGACCGGTTGTTTTTAATTTCAAGGACAAATCCCATTACAAAATGGAAAATCACGCCAAAAATCAAAATGGGCTGCATAATGTACTGAATGAGCCAATTGGTGCCCATAAAGTGCGATATTTCATTAAATGTACCAGAACTTATCACGGAAGAAAAGTTGATGATAAAGTGTTGTAATAAGAAAATCATGAGGAAGAAAGCCGAAAGCGCCATTGCGAACTTTCTTCCAATCGAAGAATTTAAAATTCCACTCATAAGGTATGAAGTTAGTTTTGTTCAAACAAAGATACGCCTCAAAGCTTTGAAAGCCAAAAAATAGATTTATTAATAAAGCCATTGGGCAAATATTTAGAATCATTTTAAAAAAAGAACCATCTACAAAACCACATTTGGGCGGTTTTTTTAAGAACACCCGGGCTTCAAAACAGTATTTGCCATCAGCATTTTAATGGCAACTCCATGGTCAATCGCTATTTTTTCGCCACAAAATCAACAATATAGCAAATTTTTAACTATTTTAGTTTTGTATAACCAATTAAAACTTAAAAAGATGGGAGAGTACTTACCTTTGATCATTCAGTTAGTAAGTGGTGCCGTGGGTGGCAACATTGCTGGTTCATTGATGAAAAACGCATCACTTGGAACACTGTGGAATTCCGTAGCTGGTATTCTCGGCGGCGGTCTGGGCGGACAATTATTGGGCATGATAGGTCTGGACGGTGCTGAAGCTGCCGCAGCATCTTCAAGCATGGATTTGTCCAGTATTTTAGGAAGCGTTGCCGGTGGCGGCGTTGGCGGTGGTGTGGTAATGGCAATTATCGGCCTAATTAAAAAATCAATGAGCAAATAAAGATTTTTGGTCATTTATTAATTTTTAATGGTGCGCAATTAAAATTTACGCACCATTTTTATTTCCCCAAACGAAACCTTACCTTTGTGACAAACAGTAATTCTCGAGAAATGCCCGTTAACATTTAGTTATAAGTTAACTAATTTGTCAACAAGGACATTGCATCGGTCCTTTAAAAACAATAAAATAGTATCAGATGAAATACCACGCTATAGACAACCAACTTTTCATTGCCAACCGCAAGAACTTTACCTCACAGATGAAGCCCAACAGTTTGGCGGTTTTTAATTCAAACGACATATATCCCGTGAGTGCCGACAGCACCTTGCCATTTGAGCAGCATCGCGACATTTTTTACCTCAGCGGCGTTGACCAGGAAGAAAGCATTTTGGTGCTTTTTCCTGATTGTCCCAAAGAAAAACACCGTGAAATCCTCTTTTTAAGAGAAACCAATGAGAAGATTGCAATCTGGGAAGGCGAAAAACTAACCAAAGATGCCGCCTACCAAACCAGCGGCATCAAAACTGTGTACTGGCTTCAGGACATGGAAAAAATCATGTTTGAATTGATGACGCAATGCGATACCGTATATATAAATACCAATGAGCATTACCGTTCGAGCGTAGAAACCGAAACCCGTGAAGACCGTTTTACCAAATGGCTCAAAAACAAATATCCGGCACATTCAGTGGCAAAAAGCAATCCCATATTGCAAAGGTTGCGTTCCGTAAAAAACGACATAGAATTGGAGTTGATACAAACCGCCTGTAACATTACCGAGAAAGGATTCCGACGTGTGTTGAACTTCGTAAAACCCAACGTTTGGGAATATGAAATTGAAGCAGAATTCATCCACGAATTTTTAATGAACCGTTCCAGAAAATTCGCCTATACGCCCATTATCGCAGCGGGAAATAACGCCAATGTGTTGCATTACATCGAAAACAACAAACAGTGTAAAGCCGGCGATTTGATTTTGCTGGATGTTGGCGCCGAATATGCCAACTATTCAAGCGATATGACCCGAACAATTCCCGTTTCCGGCAAATTCACCAAGCGACAAAAAGAGGTTTACAATGCCGTTTTGAGAGTGAAAAACGATGCGACAAAACTACTCGTTCCGGGAACCGATTGGGCAGAATACCATGTTGAAGTCGGTAAGCTTATGACATCGGAATTATTAGGATTAAAATTACTTGACAAGGCCGATGTCAAAAACGAAAACCCCGATTGGCCGGCATACAAAAAGTATTTCATGCACGGCACATCGCATCATCTCGGACTGGACACGCACGATTATGGCATTTTGACAGAACCCATGCAACCCAATATGGTATTTACCGTTGAGCCGGGCATTTATATTCCGGCAGAAGGTTTCGGCATTAGATTGGAAGACGACGTGGTTATCCAGAAAAAGGGCGAACCGTTCAATCTAATGCGCAACATTCCCATTGAAGCCGATGCCATTGAGGATTTGATGAATTCAAAATAAATCAATAACCCGATGCTATTTGAATTTAAAGACATTCCTGTTTTCTATTCTGACGAAGGAAACGGAAACGTCATTTTGTTGCTACACGGCTTTCTTGAAAGCAGCACCATGTGGCACGAGCTCAAGCCGGTACTTGTCCAAAATAACAGAGTTATCACCGTCGATTTGTTGGGTCACGGAAAAACAAGATGCTTGGGCTATATTCACACCATGGAACTCATGGCAGAAACAGTTGACGCCGTTTTAACGCACCTAAATATTGATTCGTTTACGGTAATTGGGCATTCCATGGGTGGGTATGTGGCATTGGCGCTGGCAGAAACAACCTCAAAAACCATAAACGGATTGTGCCTGATGAACTCGACCGCCCAAGCAGATTCTGAAGAGCGAAAAACAAACAGGGACAGAGCCATTAGCGCGGTTAAGCAAACCCACAAAGCGTTTGTGGGCATGTCTATAGCCAACCTTTTTTCTCCCGATAACCGGGAACGATTGGCCCAAGAAATTGAACGTGTCAAAGAAGATGCTTTGAAAACATCGGTGCAAGGTATCATTGCCGCATTGGAGGGCATGAAAATACGCAAGGACCAAACCCAATTACTGCGCGACGCATCTTTTAAAAAACTGTTTATCATCGGAAAAAAAGACCCTGTTTTGGACTATCAAAGTTTGTTGGACGAAGTACGCGATACCAATGTTCCAATGGTCGAGTTTCCCGATGGACACATGAGTTATATTGAGAATTTTACAGAATTATCTTACAATTTATTGCAATTTGTCGAAAAATAATACATTTTGACTTGATTATTCATTCATTTTTTTAATTTAGAAGCGATTAACCAACAGCCCCAAAAGATGAGTACTATAGCAACCCCCATGAAGCTTTATTGCAGCCTATTTGGCCACAAATATGAAATCTCAAAAAAAGTAACTTCCCACGTCAAGGAATATACCTGTACTTGCTGTAAGCGCCAACTGACAATCAACGGCAATGGCAATTTGGTAGAACTTACCCCGAAATTTAAAGAAATCAACGCCGTACTTGGAGAAATCTACAGCAGGCGCAGGCTCAAACTCAACAAGAAGACGTTTGAAGGCGAATTGTACTTGGGGAATGCTGTCTAAAATTCGGAAGGCTACCCATATTGGTTTGTTCCAAATGTTTTAAGCATTTTCAAACGAATTCCAGCCCTTGGCTATCAATGGGATTGCGGTTTCTGCTCGTGTCACCAAATGCATGCCGCGTTCTTTTTCGGTCATAAAGCCTATCACGGTCAGATGGGGATTAGCCTTTATCTTTGGGAAATCGTCTTGTGAAATGGTCATTAACAATTCATAATCTTCACCACCGTTAAGTGCTACCGTTGTGCTATCGATGTTAAACTCTTCACAGGTAGAAATCACTTGCGGGTCCAAGGGAATTTTGTTTTCGTACAGCTCGACACCCACGCCACTTTGCTTACATAGGTGGATAATTTCCGAAGAAAGACCGTCGCTTATATCAATCATGGAAGTAGGCTTTACGCCCAAATCTTTCAGCAGTTTCACTATATCTTTTCGGGCTTCGGGTTTTAGCTGACGTTCTATAATGTACGTATAAAGGTCCAAATCGGGTTGGTTGTTCGGATTCACTTTAAACACTTCTTTTTCACGCTCCAATACTTGCAATCCCATATATGCACCGCCCAAATCGCCTGTAACCACAAGTAAATCGTTGGGTTTTGCGCCATTTCTATACACTACATCTTTTTCTTCAACAGTACCTATTGCCGTAACAGAAATAATCAATCCGGTGGTTGATGAGGTTGTGTCGCCACCTATTACATCCACACCGTAAATCTTTGCGGCAAGGGCGATTCCGGCATACAGTTCCTCTAGCGCTTCCAAAGGAAACCGGTTGGAAACCGCAATGGAAACCGTTACTTGCGTAGCGTTGGCATTCATGGCATACACGTCAGACAGATTGACCATTACCGCCTTGTAGCCCAAATGCTTTAAAGGCATATAACTCAAATCAAAATGCACGTGTTCAATCAATAAATCGGTGGTAACGACAATTTGTTTTGTGCCAAAATTTAAAACAGCGGCATCATCGCCTATGCCTTTAACGGTTGAAGTTTGCTTAATTTCAAAATGTTTGGTCAAATGGTCAATCAAGCCAAATTCGCCCAATGCGCTCAACGGCGTGCGTTGTTGGTTTTTATCTTCTATCATTTTGCAAAGTTACGGATAAGACGAAGAATTCGTAAGAACTTTTTTTTATGAACGAATTGCTGTGAAGTTTTTGGGAAATTGGGCTATTTAGTCCTGATGGCGCCTGACACACCGATAGTTAAAAATACAACATCAAAATTTAAACAGATTATTAAATTTTCACAAATTTAAGGTTGACTTCCTGCCCGTTGTCTGTAACCAATGTTGCGAGGTATAAACTTTGGGACAGGTTTTCTACGTTGATTTGGTTGTTTTGAAGCTGCTCTGACATTACTTTTTTGCCGTCAACGGTATAAATTGTTATATGTTTAAAATTAATATTGGATTTTATGTACAACATGCCGTTAGTGGGATTGGGATAAAAACCCGTGTTTTGGAGCTCAAAACTTTCGTTGCCCAACAAGGTGCCTATTTTAAGGGCATAAGCACGGGTTGCTCCTGCAGGACCGGTAAGACCAACAGCTATATAGCCATCATCATCTGTTTTTACAATATCGTATAAATTTCCTTCTGTTAAACATAAATTCCAGATAGTTTCATTGGCGGCATTAAATCGCTGAATATTAAAATAATTACTTGAATAACTTTCAAAACAATCATTATGATTCATCGTGCCTATAGTATAGCCTCCATCGGGTTCTGCAATTATGGACGATTCTGTAAATGACAAAAACCCATTGGTAATGATTTGTTCCGAAAGCAAGTTTCCATCGGTATCGGTTATAACCGTCCATACATTCATAAAACCTTCATTGTTTGACACATCGCCATCAGATGAAATTGTTGCACCCGCACATATATAATTCCCGTTTGCCAATTCCGTAACTGCCCAAATATCTTCATTTTCACTACCGCCATACTCTTTTTCCCAAATTAGATTTCCAAAAGTGTCTAATTTAGCTAAATAAAAATCAGAAGTTTCATTTTCGTTCGATTTATAACCTGCAACCAAAAAATCACCATCAGTGGTTTGGGTAGCTGTAAATAGGGGCTTACCATAGTCAGAACTTATCTCTGTTTCCCATTCCACTGTTTTAGCTGCACTTATTTTTGCTACCCAGCCATTTGCCAGCCCTCCGCTTTCGGGTGTTGTTTTGCGTCCTGCAACTAAAAAACCGCCATCTTGGGTTGCTACTAATTTTGTAACATATAATACATCGGCATGAGGGTAGCTCCATTCATTTGTTAAAATACCATCATTATCATATTGAGATAAACTAAAAGTACTTGGATTTGGCGGATTGGAATACGTTACGGTATAAATATAACCGTCATTTTGCATAACAACACCCTTTGTAACGCCGGAGCCTATATTGTCATTTTCCCAAATTAACTGATTATTGGTATCAATTTTAACCGTTAAACGCCCACCACCCGCATAGGGGTAATAACCTCCACTTAAAATAAATTCTCCACTGTTGGTTTTTAAAATACTATAAAAGTTGGAACCTAAATCTCCAAACTCTTGCTCCCAAAGCACAACCGGTGTTTGGGAAAAAGAGAAATTAATAAAGAAGAAGACAATGATGTGTGTTTTAAAATTCATAACCGCTTTTTTAATTATCTACTATCACCAATGTATATTCAATAACACCACCCGTCAAAAATTCATCATAGTAACCTGTTGTGTCTGTTAATACCACCGGAGATGTACCCATAGGGCTTGTGCCTAAATTACCGGAACCGGAACCATCATCATATTTTATAAAATGAAAAACTTGGTCTGGACCATAACCAAGAGCTGCTAAATTTGCTGACATTGTTATATAAGTTGTAGCGGCAGTTTGAACACCCCAAGTTGGAATTATTAAACTTGAGCTTGAATCTAAAGCGTTAAATGGAAACCTTGTTGTATGTCCCGTATAAAGTTCAAAAGAACCTCCTAAAGCAGGAATTAAAATACTTGGGCTGGCATTCACATTCGGGTAAGCATTGGTTGTGTGCTTTGTTTGAATAAGTCCTACATTTACATTATAGCTTGAAAAATTATAGATCAACAGTTTTTTTTGAGCAAAAGCACCAATCGACAAAGTTATTATCAGTAAGGTAAAAAAATATGTTTTCATGATTTATACAATTTAAAATTCCATTACGGTTAATTATTTTTTAATTTTGACAATGCTTCAGCATATTGCTTTAATGTGTATGAAATTAAAGATTCCGGCGTTACGGCATTTTTATCAATTTCACTTTCTATGACACCTATAGAAGACAAAAGCACTCTTGATTGTTTTACAATCACGGCTTCATTTTTTTTAAAATTTTCTGAATTTTCACTTTTGGATGTAAAATAATCTTTTAGTGACTTTTCAAAATCTAACATTTCAGTTGATTTGTTTAAAGTAATTTTCTCTGATTTGTTTTGAATTGCCAAATCTTCACTGGCACATGAGACTGCCAAGAAAATTACCACAAGGAGTTGTAGAATAATGTTTTTCATAAGTTTGAATTTTCTCAAATTTACAAAAATAAAACGAAAATGCATCCTTGTTTTTGGAACACTTACGTTCTTAAAGTTTGTGTTTTCAAGACCCGACAGGTTTTTAAAACCTGTCAAGTCTGAACTGAAATTTTATCACTAAAACCTATCAAATCATTTACTAATATAATGAAGTGTATATGGAAAAACGCTACTTATATTGTATATTTGCAGAAGATTTGAAAAAAATCACATCAGGTATGATCAAAGTTTCCGAGACGGCCAAGAAAAAGGTCATAGAGCTCATGGGCGAAGATGGCTATGACGCATCTACCGACTTTATCCGTGTTGGTGTAAAGAGTGGTGGGTGTTCCGGGCTGTCATATGATTTGAAATTTGACAAAGAACAGCGCGATGGCGACAAAGTCTTTGAAGACAACGGCGTAAAGATCATCGTTGACAAAAAAAGCTTTTTGTACCTTATTGGGACAACACTTGAATATTCGGGAGGGCTCAACGGGTCGGGTTTTGTGTTCAACAACCCGAACGCAAGCCGTACCTGCGGGTGTGGGGAGAGTTTTTCGCTATAAGTCCCGCCTCCCGATAGCTGTCAAGACTCCACAAAAGTGAGGAGATATTGCGAGACATGAAATAAATAATAGTTTAAATATTCAAAAGCCCTTTCAATTGAGGGCTGTGGAGACAAATGAATAAATACACCGAAGACGATTTAAGGGAAGAATTAAAAACCAAAGAGTACGAGTACGGTTTTTATACCGATATTGAGTCGGATACACTGCCCATTGGCCTTAACGAAGATATTGTCAGGGCCATCTCTGCCAAAAAGGAAGAACCCGAATGGATGACCCAATGGCGGTTAGAATCGTTCAGGGTATGGCAAAGCATGGTAGAACCCGAATGGGCCAATATCCAATATGACAAACCCGATTTTCAGGCCATTTCGTACTATTCGGCTCCAAACAAAAAACCAAAATACAACAGTATTGATGAGGTTGACCCCGAACTGCTGGACACGTTCAAAAAATTGGGCATCTCGCTCGATGAACAAAAAAAACTCGCCGGGGTTGCCATGGACGTTGTGGTCGATTCGGTTTCTGTAGCCACCACCTTCAAAAAAACCCTTTCGGAAAAAGGCATCATTTTCTGTTCCATCAGCGAAGCCATCAAAGAACATCCGGATTTGGTAAAAAAATATATGGGCACGGTAGTTCCCAAAACCGATAATTTTTATGCGGCCCTCAACAGTGCGGTGTTTAGCGACGGCAGTTTTTGCTACATCCCCAAAGGGGTCAAGTGTCCAATGGAACTCTCTACCTATTTCAGGATCAACCAAGCCGGAACCGGACA
>JRYL01000135.1_pt1 | contig 21728 bp, 18 predicted proteins | sample 235391 | NCBI WGS metagenome assembly JRYL01 (sample SAMN03074223, study PRJNA261481) | activated sludge metagenome | biome: Wastewater Treatment Plant; feature: Wastewater; material: Activated sludge; isolation source: activated biomass of a wastewater treatment plant treating wastewater from... ...
CGAGGACCACGTGCTCGACGAAGACCTGCCGCTGTGGATTCCCGTGCCCGCGCTGGCCGAGGTGCAGATCGCCCTGCAGCAGGCCGTGGCCGACGTCACCGGCCTGCCCGGCGACGAACTGAAGCGCGTGCTGCGCACCGGCACCGTGGCCACCACCGACAACCGCAACTGGGAGCTGCTGGGCGCCGGCGCGCCGCAGCGGCGCTTCTCGCAATCGCGCGCCGTGGCGCTCGACATGGAAAGCGCGACGATTGCCGCCAACGGCTTCCGCTTCCGCGTGCCCTACGGCACGCTGCTGTGCGTCAGCGACAAGCCGCTGCACGGCGAGATCAAGCTGCCCGGCATGGCCAACCACTTCTACCGCGAGCGCGTCAACCAGCACCTGAAGATCGGCATCCGCGCCATCGAGCGCCTGCGCGAAAACGGGCTCGATCGGCTGCACAGCCGCAAGCTGCGGAGCTTTGCGGAGGTGGCGTTTCAGTGACGCTTCTGATTCGATAGCTGCTGGCGCAGACTGGGTATCGCCTGCAGGCCAATTTCTTGATGATCATCAAAACTCACAGCAGCTCGATGACGGGATTTACCACGGCTTTACACGCGCTTAGCGCGCCGACCACCGGGCCCGCCGATACTCCCTCGCCATGAAAGGCCCGCCACCCCCGACCACCGCGCCGCGCCGACGGCCGCGCGCCCTGCCTACGCTGCTACTGGGCCTGAGCGTGGCGCTGGCCGGCTGCGCCAGCCGCCTGCCCGCCACCAACGCCGCCGCCGAGGTGGCCGTGCCCACCCGCTGGAGCGAAGGCGGGGCCGACCAGGCGCAGTCGCCCACGTCGCTGGTCAGCTGGTGGCAGCGCTTTGGCGATGCGCAGCTCAGCGCGCTGATCGAAGACGGCCTGCGCCACAGCCCCACCGTGCACGCGGCCGTCGCCGCGCTGCGCCAGTCGCGCGCGCTGGCCGATGTGGCCCGCGCCGGCTACAGCCCGAACGTCACCGGCTCCAGCTCGGCGCAGCGCAGCCGCACCGCATCGGCTGGCACCACCAACACCTTCGCCGTCGGCCTGAACGCCAGCTGGGAGCCCGACCTGTTCGGCGCCACCCGCGCCGGCGTGAGCGCCGCCGAAGCCGACGCACGCGCCGCGCAGATGAGCCTGGGCAACGTGCAAATCTCGCTGGCGGCCGAAATCGCGCTGGCCTACATCGACCTGCGCGACCAGCAGGCGCGCCTGACGATTGCCGAGCGCAACCTTGCCAGCCAGGACGACACGCTGCAAATCACCCGCTGGCGCCAGCAGGCCGGCCTGGTGTCGGCGCTGGACGTGGAGCAGCCGGCCACCTCGGCCGAGCAGACGCGCGCCCAGGTGCCGGTGCGGCAGGCCGCGCGCGATCAGGCGCGCCACCGGCTGGCGCTGCTCACCGGGCGCGCCCCCGGCACGCTGGCCGCGCTGGGCAACGCCCCCGTGCCGCTGCCGCCGGACGATCTGGTGATGGCCTTCCCGGCCGACACCCTGCGCCAGCGCCCCGACGTGCAGCAGACCGAAGCGCAGGTGCGCGCCGCCTGGGCGCGCCTGGTGCAGGCCGACGCGGCGCGCTACCCCACATTCAGCCTGAGCGGCTCGCTGGGGCTGCAGGCGCTCACGCTGGGCGGCCTCACGGCCGGCGGGGCACTGGTGCGCACGCTGGCGGCCGGGCTGTCGCTGCCGATCTTCGACGGCGGCGCCATCAACGCCACCGTGCGCGCGCAGCAGGCCGCGTATGAGCAGGCGCGCGCCAACCATCAGTCCAGCGTGCTCACCGCGCTGCAGGACGTGGAAGACGCACTGGTCGCGCTGCAAGGCGACCGCGCCCGCATCGGCAGCCTGCAGGCGGCCGCCAGCGCGGCCGAGCGGGCCGACGCGCTGGCGCGCCAGCAATACCAGGCCGGGCTGATCGACTTCGCCACGGTGCTCACGTCGCAGCGCACGCTGCTGTCCGCGCAAGACAGCGCCGCCAGCGTGCGCGCCAGCCTGGCCAACGACCACGTGGCGCTGTACAAGGCGCTGGGCGGCGGTTGGGCCCCCACATCGGCCGACTCCGATCCGGCCACCGATGCCAGCGCCAACGCCAACGCTGGCACAGTGCCCGGCGCCGATGCCGCACCTGAGCCCACGGCGGCCATCGTCGCCACCCCCATTTCCAACGCCGCCGCGCGCTGACCCCCGATGACCGAACCCACCCTGACCCCCGCCCCGATGCCCGAGCCGGCGCCGCCCGCCCCCGCCACGGCGCCCGCCGCCACCAGCGTCGATCAGTTGCTGGGCGAAGACCGCCCCCCGGTGTGGTGGCGCCGACCCACGCCGTGGGTGGCGCTGGCCGTGCTGATCGCGCTGGGTGCCGGGCTGTGGTGGTGGCAGGGCCGCCAGGCCGCGCGCGCCGCGCCGGTGTACGTGACCACGCCGGTCGAACGCGGCGACATCACGCTCACCGTCACTGCCAACGGCACGCTCAACCCTACGCGCTCGGTGGCGGTGGGCAGCGAGCTGTCGGGCACGGTGGCGCGCGTGCTGGTCGACGTGAACGACCAGGTCAAGAAGGGCCAGGTGCTGGTGGAACTGGACCGCTCCAAGTTTCAGGACACGGTGGACCGCACGCGCGCCGCGCTGGTGGCCGCGCAGGCCAGCCTGGCGCAAAACGAGGCCACGGTGCGCGAGGCGCGCTCCACCTTGCGCCGCTACGAGGAAGTCTCGCGCCTGTCGGGCGGGCGCGTGCCCTCGGCCACCGAGCTGGACACCGCCCGCGCCGCGCTGGCGCGCGCCGTGGCCAACGTCGATAACGCGCAGGCCGTGGTCAAGCAGTCGCGCGCCACGCTCTCCACCGAGGAGACCAACCTGGCCAAGTCGGCCATCCGCTCGCCCATCGACGGCGTGGTGCTGGCGCGCAGCGTGGAGCCGGGCAACGCGGTGGCGGCGTCGCTGCAGGCCGTCACGCTGTTCACGCTGGGCGAGGATCTGACGAAGCTCACCTTGCAGGCCAGCGTGGACGAGGCCGACGTGGGCTCGGTGCAAAAGGGCCAGGACGCGAGCTTCACCGTCAGCGCCTACCCGGCCCGCAAGTACCCGGCGCTGGTCGATCGCGTGTCCTACGGCTCGACCACCACCAACAACGTGGTCACCTACACCACCAACTTGACCGTCAACAACACCGACCTGAGCCTGCGTCCGGGCATGACGGCCACCGCGACCATCACCGCCACCGAGCGCAAAGGCGTGCTGCTGGTGCCCAACACGGCCCTGCGCTTTTCGCCCGCCACGGCCGAAGCGGCCCAGCCGGCGGCATCGGGCAGCGGCGGTCTGGTGTCGCAGATGATGCCGCGCCCGCCGCAAAACAGCGCGCGCCGCTCGACCACCGAGGCCAATGGCGCCTCGGCACCCAACCAGCAGCGCCAGCTGTGGGTGCTGAAAAACCAGCAGCCCGTGCCCGTGAAGGTGCAGACCGGCATCACGGACGGGCGGCGCACCGAAGTCAGCAGCCCGGAACTGCAAGAAGGCATGGCCGTCATCACCGACCAGCGCAGCGGATCGGGCAGCTGAGCATGGCGCAAGACGAAACGCCGATGATCCGCCTGCGCGGCGTGACCAAGCGCTACGGCGAAGGCGCCACCGCGTTCCTGGCGCTCAAGGGCGTCGACCTGGACATCGGGCGCGGCGAATTCGTCGCCATCATGGGGCCCAGCGGCTCGGGCAAGTCGACCGCCATGAACACGCTGGGCTGCCTGGATCGGCCCACCGGCGGGCAATACCTGTTTCTGGGCGCGCACGTCGAGTCGCTCTCGCGCGACGAGCGCGCGCGGCTGCGCCGGCGCTACTTCGGCTTCGTGTTCCAGGGCTTCAACCTGCTGGCGCGCACCAGCGCGCAGGAGAACGTCGAACTGCCGCTGCTCTACCGCGGCGAGCCCGCCGCGCGCCGCCATGCCGCCGCCGCCCGGGCGCTGGATGCCGTGGGCCTGAAAGGCTGGGAACACCACACGCCGGCCGAGCTGTCGGGCGGCCAGCAGCAGCGCGTGGCCATCGCGCGCGCCATCGTCACCGAGCCGGCCGTGCTGCTGGCCGACGAGCCCACCGGCAACCTCGACACGCAGCGCAGCCACGAGATCATGGACCTGCTGGCGCGCCTGAACAGCGAGCAGGGCATCACCGTGCTGATGGTCACGCACGAGCCCGACATGGCCGCCTACGCGCACCGCATCGTGCGCTTCGTCGACGGCTTGGTCGCGAGCGACGAGCGCAATGCCAGCCCGACGCAGCCCGGCAGCCGCACGGCGGCACAGCAGCAGGGAGCCGGCTGATGCTGTGGAACACGCTGGTGCTCGCGCTGCGCTCCATCCAGCGCAATCTGCTGCGCTCCTTCCTCACCGTGCTCGGCATCGTGATCGGCGTCTCGGCCGTCATCACCATGGTCACGCTGGGCAGCGGCGCCACGCAGGCGGTGCAAAACCAGATCTCCAGCCTGGGCACCAACCTGCTGATGATCCGCCCCGGCCAGCGCATGGGCCCGGGTGGTGGCGGGGCCACCGCGCCGCCGTTCAAGGACAGCGATGTCGACCTGATCAAGTCGCAGATCTCCGGCATCACCGCCGTCGCGCCCGAGGCGCGCGCCGCCGTCACCCTGGTGGCGGGCGGGCAGAACTGGAGCAGCAGCGTGGTCGGCTCCAGCAACGACTGGCTGCACACCGGCAACTGGGAACTGGCCGCCGGCCGCAGCTTCACCGACGGCGAACTGCGCGCCGGCGCGGCCGTGTGCATCATCGGCGCCACCATCCAGCGCCAGCTGTATGCGGGCGGCGACCCGGTGGGCCAGCAGCTGCGCGTCAAGCAGATGCCCTGTCAGGTCATCGGCCTGTTCAAGAGCAAAGGCCAGGGCTCGTTCGGGCAGGACCAGGACGAAGTGGTGCTGATGCCGCTGAAGACGCTGCAGCGGCGCATCACCGGCAACACCAACGTCAACTCGCTGCTGGTTTCGCTTGACCCGGCCAGCGATGCCGAGCGCGTGAAGAACGGACTGACGCAACTGCTGCGCGAGGCGCGCAAGCTGGCCATCAGCGACGACGACAACTTCAACGTGCTCGACACCAAGCAGCTGGCCGACACGATGGCCGGCACCACCCGCGTGATGACCATGCTGCTGGGCGCCGTGGCGGCCGTCAGTCTGCTGGTGGGCGGCATCGGCGTGATGAACATCATGCTGGTCAGCGTGACCGAGCGCACGCGCGAGATCGGCCTGCGGCTGGCCATCGGCGCGCTGGAGCGCGAGGTGCTGCTGCAGTTCCTGATCGAGGCGGTGGTGCTGTCGGCGCTCGGCGGCCTGATCGGCATCGTGCTGGCCACCGCCGCCTCCATCGGCCTGGCGCAGCTGATGCAAGTGCCCTACGTGTTCCAGCCCGGCATCAACCTGCTGTCCTTCGTCTTCTCGGCCGGCATCGGCGTGCTGTTCGGCTACTTCCCCGCCCGCCGCGCGGCTCGCATGGATCCGATCGAGGCGCTGCGGCACGAGTAGAGCGCGTCAGCTCTGCATCGACCATGAGTCATTCGGTAACATCCGATCATGGCCAAGTTTCTGAACACCAGCGCGACAAATTACTTTCTTGAAGAGCTGATTAAGGAAGCTCGTGATCGATTGATCTTGATCAGCCCGTTCCTCAAACTCAATGATCGGATGAAGGAGCTCCTCGCCGACAAGAACAGATTGAAAATCGATGTTCGCGTCGTGTATGGCAAGAGCGAACTTCAACCCGAAGAGGTCTCGTGGCTCAAGGAGTTGCCTTATGTGCGAACCAGCTTCTGCAAGAACCTTCATGCGAAGTGCTACCTCAACGAAGAGCTTTGCATCATCACCAGCTTGAATCTCTACGAGTTCAGCCAGGTCAACAACAACGAGATGGGCGTTTTGATTCGCCGCTCCGAGGACGCGGAGCTTTATCGTGATGCCTACGAGGAAGCACAGCGTCTGATTCGGATCAGTGACGAGGTGCGCATTTCGATGGAACGCGTCCCGCAACAGGCCGACGAATCCAAGGGAGATGACGAAGACGGTGGCGCCAAGCTGACGTCTTCCAAATTGGCGCAGAAGCTGGGCTTGAAAACCCCGGCACTGATCGAGCAGCTGGTCGAATCAGGATTCCTGGAACAGCGGGACGGCAAGCATTACCTGACTACCCAAGGCAAAGACGCTGGTGGCGAGTTCCGAATGAGCCCGAAATTCGGGCCCTATTTCCTCTGGCCAGAAACCTTCAGGCCTTGAGTCCCCATCAGTAGCGCGGTTCGAACTTGCGGATCGCCGCCTTGGCCTCCGCACTCAGCTCGAAGCCTTGGCCGTGCTTCATCGCCAGCGCCGCGCAACGCTGCTCGAACGCGTCGATACCCTGCCCGTAGATGAACTGCATGGCGCCGCCGGTCCAGCCTGGAAAGCCGATGCCGAAGATGCTGCCGATGTTGGCGTCGTGCACCGAGGTCAGCACGCCCTCGGCCAGGCAGCGCGCGGTTTCGACGGACTGGCGGTAGAGCAGGCGGTCCTGGATGTCCTTCACGTTCCACTCGACGCCGGGCTTCTCGAACAGCGTTTTCAGCTCGGGCCACAGTTGCTTCTTCCCGCCCTGCGGGTAGTCGTAGAAGCCGCCGCCCGCGGCACGGCCGCTGCGTTTCAGCTCCTTCACCATGCGCTCGACCAGCAACTCGCCGGACGTCGCCTCGTAGGTCTTGCCCTCGGCGGCGAAGTCGGCGCGGGTCTGATCCAGCACATGCACCGACAGCGACAGCGCGGTTTCGTCCAGCACGGCCAGCGGGCCGACGGGCAGGCCGGCCTGCACGGCGGCGTTCTCGATGACGGCGGCGGGGATGCCCTCGCCCAGCATGGCCGCGCCTTCCATCACGTAGGTGCCGAAGGTGCGGCTGGTGTAGAAGCCGCGCGAATCGTTGACCACGATGGGCAGCTTGCCCAGGGCCAGCACGTAGTCGAAGGCGCGCGCCACGGTTTCGTCGTCGGTCGTTTCCCCACGGATGATCTCGACCAGCTTCATCTTGTCGACCGGGCTGAAGAAGTGGATGCCGACGAACTTCTCCGGCCGCTTCGATGCCTGTGCCAGCCCGCTGATGGGCAGCGTGCTGGTGTTGCTGGCGAAGAAGCCACCCTCGGCCAGCAGCGGCTCGGCCTCCTGCGTCACCTTGGCCTTCAGCTCGCGGTTCTCGAACACGGCCTCGATGATCAGCTCGCACCCCTTCAGGTCGGCCACGTCGGCCGTCGGCGTGATGCGGCCCAGCAGCGCGGTCTGGTCGTGCGGGTTCATGCGGCCCTTGTCGACGCGCGATTGCGTGAGCTTCTGACTGTAGGCCTTGCCGTGCTCTGCTTTTTCAAGCGACACGTCCTTCAGCACCGTGGCGATGTCGCGGCTGGCCTGTGCGTAGGCGATGCCGGCGCCCATCATCCCCGCCCCCAGGATGCCCACCTTCTGCGGCTTGTACTTGGGCACGTCCTTCGGCCGCGACTGCCCGCTCTTGATCGCGTTCAGGTTGAAGAAGAACGTGTTGATCATGTTCTTCGCCACCGGGCTCACCATCAGGCTGGCGAGGTAGCGGCTTTCGATGCGCATCGCCGTATCGAAGTCGACCTGCGCGCCTTCCACCATGGCTGCCAGCGTGGCGTGCGGCGCGGGGTACAGGCCGCGCGTCTTGGTCTTGAGCATCGCGGGCGCGACCACCAGGCCACCGGCGATCTTGGGGTTGCTCGGCGTGCCGCCGGGCATCTTGTAATCCTTGCGGTCCCACGGGTGCGTGGCGGCATCGGCGCTGCCCTGCACCGACGCGATCCAGGCTTTGGCACGCGGCAGCAGCTTGTCGGCGCTGGCCACCAGCTCATGCACCAGGCCCAGCTGATGCGCCTCGGCGGGGTTGAACAGCTTGCTCTCCAGCACGTAGGGCTGCGCGCCCATCAGGCCGAGCAGTCGCACCATCTTGGTGATGCCGCCGCCGCCCGGCAGCAGGCCGATGGTGACCTCGGGCAGGCCGAACTGGATCTTCGGGTCGTCGACGGCGATGCGGTGATGGCCGATGAGCGCCACCTCCCAGCCACCGCCCAGCGCCGCGCCGTTCAGGCAGCTCACCACCGGCTTGCCCAGCGTCTCCAGCGTGCGGAAGTTCTTCTTGATGCGCTCGATCTCGGCGAAGACCTTGGGTGCGTCGGCGGCCGTCATGCGCATCACGCCCTTCAGGTCGGCGCCGGCGAAGAAGGTCTTCTTGGCCGAGGCGAGCACGATGCCCTGGATGGCGTCCTTGTCCTTCACCACCTGCTCGGTGACGGCCTGAAGGTCGTCCTGCCACTGCAGGCACATGGTGTTGACGGGCGAGCCCTCTTCGTCGAAGGTGATGGTGGCGATGCCATCCGCGGCCAGGTCGTAGCGCAGTGTCTTCATCTGGATTCCTACAATATTAGGAGCTGCTTGCGCCTGTCATACAATGATTTCAGATAAAAAACCATCTGAAATCGTCTTTCAACAAGCGCAGGCAGCTATATTTTTTGATATGAGTTGGGTGCTGGTCTGCGGCCGCACTCACACCCGCTCGACGATGGTGGCGATGCCCATGCCGCCGCCCACGCACAGCGTGGCCAGGCCGTAGCGCAGCTGCCGGCGGTGCAATTCGTCGATCAGCGTGCCGAGGATCATGGCGCCCGTGGCACCCAGCGGGTGGCCCATGGCGATGGCGCCGCCGTTCACGTTCACTTTCTCGTGCGGCACGTCGAATGCCTTCATGAACTTCATCGGCACGGCGGCGAAGGCCTCGTTGACCTCGAACAGGCCGATGTCCTCGATCGTGAGCCCCGCCTTGGCCAGCGCCTTGCGCGTGGCGGGCATGGGGCCGGTGAGCATGATGGTCGGGTCGGCACCGCTCAGCGCCGTGGCGACGATGCGCGCGCGCGGCTTGAAGCCGTGCGTCTTGATAGCGGCCTCGTTGCCGACCAGCACCGCCGCCGCGCCATCGACGATGCCCGACGAGTTGCCGGCGTGGTGCACGTGCACGATGCGCTCCACCTGCGGGTAGCGGCCGATGGCGACCGCGTCGAAGCCCATCGCGCCCAACTGCTCGAACGAGGGCTTGAGGCCCGCCAGCGCCTCCACCGTGGTGCGAGGCTTGATGAACTCGTCTTCATCCAGGATGGTCTGGCCCAGCATGTCCGTCACCGGCACGATGGAGTTCCTGAAATAACCCTCGGCCCGCGCCTGCGCGGCGCGCTGCTGCGAGGTGACGGCGAAGCGGTCCACGTCCTCGCGCGAGAAGCCTTCCAGCGTGGCGATCAGGTCGGCGCCCACGCCCTGCGGCACGAAGTCGGTGGCGCTGTTGGTGGCCGGGTCCTGCGCCCAGGCGCCACCGTCGGCGCCGATGGGCACGCGGCTCATGCTCTCCACGCCGCCCGCCACCACCAGGTCTTCCCAGCCTGAGCGGACTTTCTGCGCCGCCATGTTCACCGCCTCCAGCCCCGAGGCGCAGAAACGGTTGAGCTGCACGCCGGCGCACTGCCAGTCCCAGCCGGCCTTCAGCGCCGCCACCTTGGCGATGACCGAGCCCTGCTCGCCGATGGGCGACACGACGCCCATCACCACGTCGTCGACGGCGGCCGTGTCCAGGTCGTGGCGGCGGCGCAGCGCATCCAGCGTGCCGGCCAGCAGGTCGACGGGCTTGACCTCGTGCAGGCTGCCGTCCTTCTTGCCCTTGCCGCGCGGCGTGCGCACGGCGTCGAAAACATAGGCTTCGGTCATCGAGTGGTCTCCTTGCAGGTGCTTCGTTTCAGTATAGGGATTCGATCGGGTGAACGCGCGGCCCAGGCCGCCGCCCGGCGCGCACGCCTGTCCGCCGGGCGACAGCGGGGAGCAGCGGCCAGTGACGCGCCGAGCGGGCACTACAGGGTTTGCGCTATCCAACCCGGGGCCGTTGGGCCACTAAAGTGACGCGCAACTTTCACATTGGACGGGCAGGGGACACATTGCAGTTTCTGCAACTGGTGATCAGTGGCATTGCGCAAGGCTGCATCTACGGCCTGATCGCGCTGGGCTTCGTGCTGATCTACAAGGCCACCGAGACCGTCAGCTTTGCACAGGGCGACCTGATGATGCTGGGCGCCTTCGGCGGCCTGGCCGGCATGACCATGCTGGGCTTTCCGTTCTGGCTGGCGGTGCCGGCGGCCATCGCGGCGATGGCGCTGTTCGGCGTGCTGACCGAGCGCGTGGTGATCCGCCCCATCCTGGGCCAGCCGGCGTTTTCCATCGTCATGCTGACCATCGGCATCGGCTACGTCGCACGCGGGCTGATCACCATGCTGCCCGGCATCGGCACCGACACCCACACCCTGCCCGTGCCCTACCGCAACGTGACCTGGAACGCGGGCGGCCTGATTCTCAGCGCCGAGCACATGGTGGTGATCGTGGTCACCGCGCTGCTGTGCCTGGGCCTGTTCGCCATGTTCCGCTACAGCAAGCTGGGCATCGCCATGCAGGCTTCGTCGCAGAACCAGCTGGCGGCGTACTACATGGGCATCCCGGTGAAGCGGCTGAACGGGCTGGTATGGGGCCTGGCGGCGGCGGTGGCGGCTATTGCGGGCCTGCTGCTGGCGCCCATCACCTTCGTGCACGCCAACATGGGCTTCATCGGGCTGAAGGCGTTTCCGGCCGCCGTGGTGGGCGGCTTCGGCAGCCTGCCCGGCGCCATCGTGGGCGGGCTGATCATCGGCATCGTCGAGTCGCTGTCGGGCTTCTACCTGCCCGAGGGCTTCAAGGACATCGCCGCCTATGTGGTCGTCTTGATCATGCTGATGGTCAAGCCCAACGGCCTGTTCGGCGACAAGCTGACGAAGAAGGTATGACCCCCCTGAGCCGCTCCGCGTCTTCCACCCTTTGCTATGCGGGGGGGACACCGCCAGTGGCCGGCACAGGTCCGGCCACGGCGGTCGCTGGTATCGCCTGCTCCGCGGCGGTCGGTCTGCTGGTGTTGACGATGCTGGCGATGCAAACCGCCGGGGGCGGCTGACACATGCGCTTCATCTTCAAGACCAGCTACGAGCAGGACATCCGCCTGGCCAAGCACGGCGGGCAGGTGTTCTGGTATTCGGCGCTGCTGCTGTTCATGTTCGCCGCGCCCTGGCTGCTGCCGGAGTACTGGCTGGCGCAGCTCACCTTCGTGCTGATCTACAGCGTGGTCGGCCTGGGGCTGATGCTGCTGGCAGGCTTCACCGGGCAGTTCTCGCTGGGGCATGCGGCCTTTCTGGGCGTGGGCGCCTACACGCAGGGCGTGCTGACCAACCTGGGGCTGCCGTTTCCCATCGCCATGGCGTGCTCGGCGCTGGTGGCCGCCGCCGTGGGCGTGGTGGTCGGCCTGCCGGCGCTGCGGCTCAAGGGCATCTACCTGGGCATCGCCACCTTGGCCTTCGGCTTCATCGTCGAAGAAGTGTTCGCGCGCTGGGACCGCCTGACCGGCGGCAACGCCGGCATGCACGTCAAGTCGCCCGCCATCTTCGGCTGGTCGATCGAGACCGGCACGGGCTTCTACCTGCTGTGCCTGCTCACCGTGGTGCTGGTCACCCTGGGTGTGCTGAACCTGCTGCGCTCGTCCACCGGGCGCGCCTTCGTGGCGATCCGCGACTCGGAAATCTCGGCGCAGAGCATGGGCATTCACCTGGCGCGCTACAAGACGCTGTCGTTCGCGCTGTCGGCGGCGCTGGCGGGCCTCGGCGGCGCGCTGTATGCCCACCAGATCCAGTTCCTCTCGCCCGACCAGTTCAGCATCCTGCAGTCGATCGACCTGCTGCTGATGGTGGTGATCGGCGGGCTGGGCTCGGTGCACGGGGCGTTTCTGGGTGCGGCGTTCCTGATCGCCATGCCCCAGCTCATCGCCATGGTCAAGGACTACCTGCCCGCTGCCATCGGCTACGCGCCGGGGCTGCAGGGCTTCGTGTACGGCGCGGTGCTGATCGCCTTCGTGCTGTTCGAGCCGCTCGGCCTGTACGGGCGCTGGCTCAAGGTGCGCACCTGGCTGCAGCTGTTCCCGTTCTACCGCAAGGGCATGTTCAAGCGGCAGAAGTCGTTCCAGAAGTCGGACAGGTTGAAATGATCCCCCCTGAGTCGCTGCACGCCTTTCCCCCTGAGGGGGGACGCACCCCATGGCCGGGGACGCCCCGTCCATGGGTGCATTGGCGTGGCGTGCTCCGCGGCCGGTCGAGGTGGGCGCCTGTGGACGAGCGGCGTTTCCGGGTCGAACGAAGCGTTGGCCCTCACCCCAACCCTCTCCCGCATGCGGGAGAGGGAGCAAGACAGCTCGCCGCGCGAAGCAGCGGCGCAGGCCAACCGAAGGCCGAGCGCAGCGATGGCCCGTGTGGACTTCACTTCCCCTCTGGCCGTGCCGAGACAAAAGAAAGTGACTGCGCCGCCGGGCGCATATCCCGGCCAGCAGCGCCTCCAATCCATGCCCGACTCGCCGCGCCGCACCCAGCCCCTCACCCCAGCCCTCTCCCCAACGGGGAGAGGGAGAAAGCCCTGAAGTGACCCAGGAAGTGTTGCTTTCCGCCCGCAACCTCAGCGTCCGCTTCGGCGGCGTGCTGGCGGTGAACGACGTCAGCTTCGACGTGCGCCGGGGCGAGGTGTTCACCCTGATCGGCCCCAACGGCGCCGGCAAGACCACGGTGTTCAACCTCATCAGCCGCATCTACACGCCCACCACGGGCGAAATCGACTACGCTGGCCCCGACGGCATGCTGAAGCTGACCGCCCAGCCGGCGCACCGCGTGGCCGGCCTGGGCATTGCCCGCACCTTCCAGAACATCGAGCTGTTCGAGCACGCCACCGTGCTGCACAACCTGCTGATCGGCCGCCACACGCACCGCCAGACAGGGTTCTGGAGCGAGCTGTTCTTCACCCCCGCCACGCGCGCGGCCGAGCTGCTGGCGCGCGAGCGCGTCGAGCGCGTGATCGAGCTTCTGGACTTGCAGCACCACCGCGACGCGATGGTGGCCGGCCTGCCCTACGGCGTGCGCAAGGTGGTCGAGCTGGCGCGCGCGCTGTGCGCCGAACCGCGCCTGCTGCTGCTGGACGAACCCTCGTCCGGCCTGAACGTGGAAGAGACCGAGGACATGGCGTTCTGGATCCAGGACATCGTGCACGAACTGGGCGTGACGGTGCTGATGGTGGAGCACGACATGACCCTGGTGTCGCGCGTGTCCGACCGCGTGCTGGCCATGAACCAGGGCCAGGTGCTGGCCATGGGCACGCCGCGCGAGGTGCAGACCGACCCGGCCGTGGTCGAGGCCTACCTGGGTTCGGTCGACGATGTGGCGTCGCTGCGCAGGGAGAACGCATGAGCGACATCATGTTGAAGCTCCTCAACGTCGAGAGCAGCTACGGCCCCATCAAGGCCATCCGCGGCGTCAGCCTGCAGGTGGAACGCGGCCAGATCGCCACCGTGCTGGGCAGCAACGGCGCCGGCAAGAGCACCATCCTGAAGACCATCTCGGGCATCATCGACCCGCGCAAGGGCTCGGTCGAGTTCAAGGGCCAGGACATCACCGCGCGCGATCCGGCCCACATCGTGCAGCGCGGCCTGTCGCACGTGCCCGAGGGGCGCGAGGTGTTTCCGCTGCTGTCGGTGCGCGACAACCTGCTGATGGGCGCCTACACCCGCCGCGACCGCGACGGCGTGGCGCGCGACATGGAACAGGTGTATGCCTACTTCCCGATCCTGAAGGAGCGCGCCGCGCAGAACGCCGGCCTGCTGTCGGGCGGCCAGCAGCAGATGCTGGCCATCAGCCGCGCGCTGATGGCCGCGCCCGAGCTGATCCTGCTGGACGAGCCCAGCCTGGGCCTGTCGCCCAAGCTGACCAAGGAAATCTTCGAGATCGTGGTGCGCATCAACCGCGAGCGCGGCACCACCATCCTGCTGGTGGAGCAGAACGCCAACATGGCCCTGAACGCCGCCGACTACGGCTACGTGCTCGAGAACGGCCGCATCGTGATGGAAGACAGCTGTGCCGCCCTGCGAGAGAAGGACGACATCAAGGAGTTCTATCTGGGCATGAAGGACGAAGGCGTGCGCGGCGAGCGGCGCTGGAAGAAGAAGAAGACCTGGAGATAGGCATGTCGAATCTTTGGGACCTCACCCACATCCAGCCCAGGTCGGGCAGCGTGCTCGACGGCGACACCATCGCCGCGATGTTCTGGAACGCCGTGGCGCAGCGCGGCGACAAGGTGTGGCTGCGCGAGAAGCACCTCGGCATCTGGCGCAGCTGGAGTTGGACGCAGGTGGGCGAGGCCGTGCGCGAGATCGCCGGAGGCCTGATGAGCCTGGGTTTCGCCGCCGGCGACACCGCGTCGATCCTGTCCAACACCGTGCTCGAATGGGTGCTGGCCGACCTGGCCGTGCTGTCGGCCGGCGGCGTGTCCAACGGCGTCTACCCCACCGACGCCGCCAGCCAGGTGCACTACCTGTGCGAAGACTCGCGCACCAGTGTGCTGTTCGTCGAAAACGACGAACAGCTCGACAAGGCCCTGGAAGTGCGCGAGCGCCTGCCGCTGCTGAGGAAGATCGTCGTCTTCGACATGGACGGCCTGCGCGGCCTGGACGAACCGGACGTGATCGGCCTGGACGCCCTGCGCGCGCTGGGCCGCGACTACAACGCCCAGCACCCCGGTGCCGTGGCACAGCGCGTGGCCGCCTGCCGGCCCGAGGACCTGGCCATCCTGGTCTACACCTCGGGCACCACCGGCAAGCCCAAGGGCGCCATGCACACGCACGCCGGGCTGACCTACACGGTGCGCGGCTTCAACACCCTGATCGCCCGCAACGAGGACGACGAGGGCATGTGCTTTCTGCCCCTGTGCCACATCGCCGAGCGCATGGGCGGCGAATACTTCTCGCTCTACACCGGCGCGCGGCTCAACTTCGTCGAGAACCCCGACACCGTGCCCGAGAACGTGCGCGAGATCGCCCCCACGGTGTTCACCGCCGTGCCGCGCGTGTGGGAGAAGTTCTATTCGGGCGTGATGATCGCGCTGAAGGAAGGCACGCGCTTGCAGCAGGCGGTGTACGGCTGGGGCATCGGCGTGGGCCACCGCATTGCCGAGCTGGTGATGGCCGGCCAGCCGGTGCCGGCCCTGCTGAAGGCCCAGTTCAGGCTGGCGCGCTGGCTGGCGCTGGACAACGTGCGCAAGCTGATCGGCATTCACCGCGCGCGCTTTCTGGTCACCGGCGCGGCGCCGATCTCGCCCGAGCTGGTGAAGTGGTACCTGGCGCTGGGCGTGCCGATGCTGGAGGTGTGGGGCATGACCGAGACCTGCGGCGCCTCCACCGGCGTGCCCATCGACCGCATCAAGCCCGGCTCCATCGGCCCGGCGGCCAGCTTCAACCAGCTGCGGCTCGACCCCGAGACGGGCGAGTTGCAGGTCAAGGGCGCCAACGTGTTCGCCGGCTACCTGAACCTGCCCGAGAAGACCGCCGAGACCTTCACCGCCGACGGCTGGCTGCGCACCGGCGACGTGGGCACGGTGGACGCGGACGGCTTCTACCGCATCACCGACCGCATGAAGGACATCATCATCACCGCCGGCGGCAAGAACGTGACGCCGAGCGAGCTGGAGAACGAGCTCAAGTTCAGCCCCTACGTCACCGACGCGGTGGTCATCGGCGACCAGCGGCCCTACCTGGTGGTGATCATCATGATCGACCAGGAGAACGTCGAGAAGTACGCGCAGGACCACGACGTGCCCTTCTCCAACTACGCCAGCCTGACGCGCGCGCCCGAGGTGCAGGCGCTGATCCAGGGCGTGATCGACGAGGTGAACACCAAGTTCGCCCGCGTCGAGCAGATCAAGAAGTTCTTTTTGCTCGACACCCAGCTCAGCGCCGAGGACGAGGAGCTGACGCCCACCATGAAGCTCAAGCGCCAGCTGGTGCAGACCAAGTACGCGCCGCAGATCGAGGCCATGTACCGGACATGAGTCACGGGTTGTCAGGGTAATCACTGCGGCCGGCGGCTGAACCCGGTGGCCACAATTCCGGTCGCATTCCATCATTCACAAGGAGACACCCATGCAACTGAAGCACGCACTCGTGGCCCTGGCCTGCACCCTGGCCGCCAGCGGACCGGCTCTTGCGCAAAGCCAGGGCGTGAGCAAGGACACCATCACGCTCGGCTCGATCCAGGACCTGTCCGGCCCGCTGGCCGGCTTCGGCAAGCAGATCCGCATGGGCATGCAACTGCGCGTGGACGAGATCAACGAGCAAGGCGGCATCAACGGCCGCAAGCTGGCGCTCAAGGTCGAAGACTCGGGCTACGACCCCAAGCGCGCCGTGCTGGCCGCGCAGAAGCTGGTCAACCAGGACAAGATCTTCGCCATGGTGGGCACCATCGGCACAGCACCCAACGTGGCGGCTTTTCCCGTCATGTTCGATAAGAATGTGCTGAGCTTCTTTCCGGTCACGGCGGCACGCGAGATGTACGAGCCACACCACCGCCTGAAGTATTCGTTCGCCTCCACCTACTACGACCAGGTTCGGCTGGCGGCGCCCAAGCTGGTGAAGGAGAAAGGCGCCAAGAAAGTGTGCACGATCTACCAGGACGACGAGTTCGGCCTGGAGGTGCTACGCGGCGCCGAGGCGGGCCTAAAGACCATCGGCGTCGAACTGGCCGAAAAGACCTCCTTCAAGCGCGGCGCCACCGACTTCTCCTCGCAGGTCGCACGCATGAAGGCGGCCGGTTGCGACTTCGTGGTGCTGGGCACCCTGATCCGTGAGACCATCGGCACCATCGGCGAGTCGCGCAAGATCGGCTTCAACCCCACCTTCCTGGGTTCAGCCGGCGCCTATACCGAACTGATCCACAAGCTCGGCGGCAAGGCAATGGACGGCCTGTATGCCGCCATGACGGTGCAGCAACCGTACCTCGACGAAGCCTCGCAGCCGATCCGCTTCTGGGCCAACAAGTACAAGACCAAGTTCAACGAAGACCCGGCCGTGTTCTCGGTCTACGGCTACAGCCTGATCGACACGTTCAGCAAGGCCGCACAGAAGGCCGGCGCCAACCTGACGACGGACAGCTTCATCAAGGCCATGGACAGCATGACGCTGGAGCCCGACATGTTCGGATCACCGACCATGACCTTCTCGGCGACCAAGCGTCTGGGCAATGAATCTTCACGCCTGTCCCAGATCCAGGATGGTCGATGGAAGGTGGTTTCCGACTACATGAAGTAAGGGTCAGCCAGCGCCCACATCAGGCCGCCCGCGAGGCGGCCTTTTTCTTGTGTGCATAGCTTCAGCCCAGCGCCTTGCCCATCATCTGCCCCACGCGCACCGCGCCGCCGGGCGCCCAGTCGGGGTTGAACTTCAGCGTGGCCCGGGGCCACAGCAGCACCACGGTGGAGCCGAGCAGAAAGCGCCCCATCTCGTCGCCCTGCTTCAGCTCGATGCTCTGATCTTGATAGTTCCAGCGCTTGATTTCGCCAAGGCGCGGCGGGTTGACGACGCCGTGCCACACGGTCGCCGTGCTGCCGACGATGGTGGCGCCCACCAGCACCAGCACGAAGGGGCCGCGCGCGGTGTCGAACACGCAGACCACGCGCTCGTTGCGCGCGAACAGCCCCGGCACGCCGCGCGCCGTGGCGGGGTTGACGCTGAACAGCTCGCCCGGCACGTACACCATCTGCTGCAGCCGGCCGGCGCAGGGCATGTGGATGCGGTGGTAGTCCTTGGGGCTCAGGTACAGCGTGGCGAACTGACCGTGTTCGAACTCGGCGGCCAGCCTGGCATCGCCCCCCAGCAGCGCGGTGGTGCTGTAGGCGTGGCCCTTGGCCTGGAAGATCCGGCCCTGCTCAATGGCGCCGAACTGGCTGATGGCACCATCCACCGGGCACACGTAATCCGCCGCTGCCAGCGGGCGCGCGCCGTCGCGCAGCGGGCGGGTGAAGAAGTCGTTGAAGCTGGCGTAGCTGGCGATGTCGGGGTTGGCGGCCTCGCCCATGTCGACGCCGTAGCGCGCCACGAAGCGGCGAATGGCAGCGTGCGTGGCATCGCCCAGCCGCGCATCGGCGGCGCGGCCGGCCAGTTGGGTGAGCAGCTTCTTGGGCAGCAGGTATTGCGGCAGGACGGCGAGGCGATCGGACATGGGGGGATTCTAGGGAGCGCGCTGCCGCGTGGCCCCACCCTCACCCCAACCCTCTCCGGCACGGCGGGAGAGGGAGCCAACACCTTCAATCCAGGCTGATGTTCTTGCGCGCGATCAGCCGGCCGTACATCTGGCCCTTGGTGTTGGCCTGCTTGACGATCTCGTCGGGCGACCAGTTCACGTATTCGAAGGCGAAGGTGTCCATGCGCGCCTTGATATCCGGGTCCTGCATGACCTTGGCGACGTCGGCCGCGATTCTGTCGCGCACCGTGGGGGCGATGCCCTTGGGCGCGGCCAGTACCACGAAGCTGCTCTGCGCAAAGTCCTTCGGCCCGCCGGCTTCGGCCACCGTGGGCAGCTCGGACATCTGCGGGATGCGCCTGGGCGTGGCCACGCCCAGATAGCGCACCTTGTTCGCCTTGTACACGCCCTGGCTCGACGGAATGGTGCCCAGCGCCCAGGCGATCTCGCCGCCCGCCAGCGCGGTGAACATCTGGCCCGAATCCTTGAACGGGATGTGCTGCATGGCGATGCCGGTGCCCAGCTCCAGCTGCTCGCCGCCCAGGTGCGCCGGGCTGCCGATGCCCCACGAGCCGTAGGTGATCTTGTCCGGCTGCGCCCTGGCGGCCGCCACCAGGTCGCCCACGTTCTTCCACGGCGAATTCACCGGCACCGTGACGAGGAAAGGCGTGTTGTAGAGCGAGGCCACCATGTCGTAGACCTGCAGCGTCTGGAAGTTGCGCGCCTTGTACAGCAGCGGCAGCGCGGCGAGCTGCTCGCTGTCGAGTTGCACCAGCGTGTAGCCATCGGCCGGCAGGCGGCGCGTGGCCTCGAACACCACGAAGCCGCCGGCGCCGGGGCGGTTCTGCACCAGCACGGGCTGCTTCCACAGCGCGCCGAGCTTGTCGGTGATGGCGCGCAGCAGCGCATCGGGCCCGCTGCCGGGCGGGAAGGGGGTGAAGATATTGACCGGCTTGCCAGGGAAGTCGCTTTGCGCCAACGCGGGCGCGGCGGCGCAGAAGGCGGTGGCGGCCAGCAGGGCCAGGGTGGTGCGGCGCTGAAGGGGCATGTTGTCTCCGTGGTTGCTTTTAATTTGATAGCTTCTTGCGCTTTGTGGACGGGCGCTGGAGGCCGATTTGGCTTGAAACGCTTGAGGTCGCCTATTCAGGCTGGCCGATGGTCAGCGCGATCTCGCCCACGCCGTCGATGCGGCCGGTGATCACGTCGCCCGGCTGCACCGGGCCCACGCCCTCGGGCGTGCCGGTGTAGATCAGGTCGCCCGGCTGCAGGTGGTAGTACTGCGACAGGTTGGCCACGATCTCGGGCACGCTCCAGATCAGGTCCTTCAGGTCGGCGTTCTGCTTCACGGTGCCGTTGACGCTCAGGCTGATGGCGCCGGACTTGGGGTGGCCGATGGCGCTGGCGGGCACCAGCGCGCTCATCACGGCCGAGTTCTCGAAGTCCTTGCCGAAGTCCCACGGCCGGCCCATCTCGCGCGACTTGATCTGCAGGTCGCGCCGCGTCATGTCCAGGCCGCAGGCGTAGCCCCACACGCAACCGAGCGCCTGATCCACGCTGACGCGGAAGGCCGGCTGGCCGATGGCGATGACGAGTTCCATCTCGTAGTGCAGGTTCTGCGTGCCCAGCGCATAGGGCACGGTGGCGCCGCTGGGCACCAGGTCGGCGGGCGTCTTGTTGAAGTAGAACGGCGGCTCGCGGTCGGGGTCGAAACCCATCTCGCGCGCGTGCGCGGCGTAGTTGCGGCCGACGCAGAAGATGCGGCTGACGGCGTACTGCTGGGCGCTGTCGCGCACCGGCACGGCGGCTTGGGGGGCGGGGGGGAAGACGTAGGGGGTCATGGGAGAAATCCTCGGCTCAGTGAAAGACAGGCATTGTGGGAGCGGCCTTGGCCGCTCCCACAGGAGAGAGAAATCAGAAATCCTCGTAGAAGCCGAGCGCGCGCTGCATCGGCGCGTCGTCCACGTGGAACAGGTAGGCGTCCTTGGCGCGCGCGCGGTGCGTCACCTCGGCATGCGTCGGAATCGCCAGCGTATCGCCCTCGCCCCACTGCAGCGTCACGCCGTCGATCACCGACTCGCCCTGCCCTTCGATGACGTGGATCACGCTGCTGGCCGAGCGCTTGCGCGGTGAAAAATCCTGCCCCGCGCGCAGCTGTTGCGCCGAAAACCCCAGCGTCGGCAGGCAGGGTTTTCCCGTTTCGGGATTCACATACGCCAGTTGCACCGCCTCGTCCTTGGGCGTGACGGTGGCGATGGCGCCCAGCGCCTCGCGCACTTCCTTCCACGGGTAGCGGATCTGCGGGTATTCGGCGCGCTGCGCCTGCCCGAGCGAAGCGTAGGGCAGCAGGCCGGCGCGGCGGTAGGTGTTCTGCGAGGCGTCCAGCGCATCGTTCAGCGTCTGCGACGGCCCTTCGATGGCGTAGCTGGCCTCCATGCCGTAGATCATCGGCAGGTCCAGCGCATCCAGCCATACCACCGGGCCGCTGCCTCCGTGGCCGTGCTCGTGCCAGTTGAGTGCGGGCGTCAGGATCAGGTCGCCCTTTTCCATCGGGCATTTCTCGCTGTTCACGGTGGTGTAGCCGCCGCTGCCCTCGATGACGAAGCGCACCGCCGTCGGCGTGTGGCGGTGGTTGGGCGCCACCTCGCCCGGCAGGATGAGTTGCAGGCCGACGTAGATGGTGGGCGTGGCCACCAGCTTGTCGAGCCCGTGGCCGGGGTTGCACAGCACCAGCACGCGGCGCTCGGCCTTCTCGATCGGCGTCAGCTCGCCCGCGCGCAGCAGGTGCGGGCGGATGTCCTGGTAGCGCCACATGAAGGGCTGCGTGGCGCGCGCCGGCTTGCCGCGCGGCAGCAGGCCGCGCAGCTGCGGCCACAGCGGCGCGACGGAGAGGTCGTTGATGGCCTTGACGTAGTCGGCGGGCAGGTCTTCCAGCCGGCCCAGGCTGTCGGCGTGGCCGAGCGAATTCACGGCGTCGAGCGCGTTCATGCGGGTTGTCTCCTGTGGTTGGACGTGGCGCATGGACGAGCCGCCAAGCCATTCGATATGCGTGCTTATCAACAGTTTAGCGTCTGGATTCCGGTCATGTAAACGCCGCCATCGGCGCGGCGCGCGGGCACAATGGCCGCCTCATGACCGCTGCCCCGCCGCTGCTCGATGTGCGTGATCTCGCCAAGACCTATGGCGATGCGCGCGTGGTGGATGGCGTGTCGTTCAGCATCGCGCCGGGCGAATGCCTGGGTGTGATCGGCCCCAACGGCGCGGGCAAGACCACCACCATCCGCATGTGCCTGGGGCTGACGGCGCCGGATGCGGGCAGCATCCGCTACTTCGCGCGTGACGATGGCACGACGCTGGAGATGCCGCGCGATGGCCTGGCCATCAAGGCACGCCTCGGCGTGGTAGCGCAGTTCGATTCGCTCGACCCGGACTTCAGCTGCGCCGAGAACCTGTACGTGTTCGGCCGCTACTTCGGCCTGCGCCGCACGCAGATGGCCGAGCGGGTGCCGCAGTTGCTGGACTTCGCCGCGCTCGGCCACAAGGCG
>JRYL01000862.1_pt1 | contig 21635 bp, 25 predicted proteins | sample 235391 | NCBI WGS metagenome assembly JRYL01 (sample SAMN03074223, study PRJNA261481) | activated sludge metagenome | biome: Wastewater Treatment Plant; feature: Wastewater; material: Activated sludge; isolation source: activated biomass of a wastewater treatment plant treating wastewater from... ...
CCCCTGACTCCACCACCATCCACATGCAAAAAACCAGCCCTCGCGGCTGGTTTTTTGTTGCCCGGAAACATCACCGGCGCGCTGCTGGTGCAGTCGGCCACGGGGCAGGCCGGTCGCCCGATCACCCTGGTCGTCCCTGCCGACTTGGCATGGGTCACGCGCGCCGCGGTGAACACGCTGCACGCATGGGTGCCGCTGCCGACGCGCGAAGTTTCGGGCCGTTGCGCCGCGCCGTCAGTGCTCGTGCGCTTCCTCGCGCATCGCGTCCTCGCGGGTGCGGTGCACGGTGCCGGGGGCGTGGTGCGGCGGCGAGTAGATCGTGACCAGACGCAGGCGCTTGCTGCCGGTATTGCGGATGTCGTGGGGCGTGCCCGCGGGCACCAGCAGCATCGAGCCCTTTTCCAGCGGCTGGGACGCCCCCGCGACCAGCGCTTCGCCGCTGCCCTTGGCGACCACGAAGATCTGGTCGTTCCCGCCGTGCACCTCCTCCCCGATGGCCTCCCCGGGCTCCAGACACATCAGCACGATCTGCGAATGCTTGCCGGTGACGGCCTCACGCCGGAAATCCTTGTTGCCCTTGGCCAATTCCTTGATCGAAACAGGGTCTTTGCTCACGGGTCACCTCCGGTCACGGAATCGACAGACTGGCACGATCGGAGCACCGGCGCAATCATCGGGACGCGCGAGACGACCTGCGCAATCGCCATCGGATCCGACCCGGCAAACCACCGTGCGCACGCGTGGCGGCACGTTGCGAAGCGGCGGTTCGAATCTGCGAAAAACTTGAACCTGCGACACCTGCCCGTACGGATCAGACCCGCGTCGTATCGTTGCGGTGACGCTGGTCCGGACATGGCAGTTTCGACGCCCCCTTGTTGACAGGGTTTCGCCACGGTAGTAGTAAAATTGCGACTGTGGGTGTGCCGCAGTCATGCAAGGGGAGACGCATGGCCCTGCAAGAGGTTGTCTGGATCATCGCCCTGACGGGAATCGGGCTGGTCGCACTCGGATTCCTTTTGGTCATTCTGCAGGCCGGCAAGCCTGCGGACGACGAGGCAGCACGCAGGTCCGCACGCAATGCGCGGCGGCTGCAGGCGTGGCTCTTCGGCATCCTGCTGGTGGGCTTCACTGTCGGCACCTGGGCGACGCTGCGCCACTATCCGATTCCACACCAGAAAAAGCCGCTCGCGGCCCAGCAGGTCGTCGACGTGGTGGGACGACAGTGGTCCTGGCAGATCACGCCATCGACCGTCGAGGCCGGCAGCGCCGTGGAGTTCCGCGTCACCAGCGCGGATGTCAACCACGGGTTCGCGCTGTACTCGCCGGACGGCCGCATCGTGAGCCAGACCCAGGCGATGCCCGGCTACACCAACAAGCTGCTGCACACCTTCGACACCCCGGGCAAGTACACGGTCATGTGCCTGGAGTATTGCGGACTGGGGCACGCCCCGATGACGGCCACGATCAACGTGGTGGCCAGCCTCGCGTCGGCGCAGCCGGCTGCAGGTGAAGCCCCCGCCGCGGGGGAGGCGGCGGCAGGCGAGCCGGTCGCCGCCAGCGGCGAACAGGTGTACGCCACGCACTGCGCGGCCTGCCACCAGCCGAGTGGCCAGGGCCTGCCGGGCATCTACCCGCCGCTGGCCGACAACGCGGCAGTCAACGACGCCGATCCGACCGCACACATCCACGCGGTGCTTTACGGGCTGCAGGGCAAGGTCATCGGCGGAGTCGCCTATCCGGTGCCCATGCAGCCGTTCAAGGACATCCTCAGCGATGAGGACATTGCCGCAGTTGTCAACCACGAGCGCAGCGCCTGGGGCAACCACGGTGACCCGGTCACGCCGGCACAGGTGGCCGCGCTGCGCAGCGCGGGCCAATAAGGGGGTCGACCATGGCATCACTCACCCTGTATCCCGAAGAAGAGCGCCTGCGCGGCGGGGAACGCGTGGCGTTCAACTGGTACATGATCAGCGCGGTGATCCTGCTGGTGCTGATGATGACCTTCGGCGTGACCATGCGCATGGCGCAGGCGCGCTGGATCGGCGTGCCGCCGGACTGGTTCTACAAGCTGCTGTCGATGCACGGTGCCGGCATGGTCGGCACCATGGGCATGGTGACGATGGGGGTGATGTGGTACTTCCTGCGCAAGTACGTGCGCCTGCACCTGTGGGCCTTCGTCGCCAATTACGTCCTTTTCCTGATCGGGGCGCTGTGCATCATCGCCTCGATCTTCCTGGGCAACTACGGCGGGCTGTGGACCTTCCTGTATCCGCTGCCCACCAGCAGCATGGGCCTGTGGACGCCCGGCGCGGCGGCGCTGTTCATGCTGGGCTACCTGTTCATCGGCGTCGGCGCGCTGCTGTTCTACTTCGACGCGGCCGCAGCCATCATCAAGGTGCACGGCAACCTGGGGCGCGCGCTGGGCCTGCAGTGGCTGTTCGGCGGCACCATCGATTCGGATCATCCCAAGACCGTGGTGGCCAGCACCATGGTGATCATCGCCAACTCGATCGGCATCATCGCCGGTGCCGTGGTGCTGGTGATGGGACTGGTCAACATCTACTTCCCGCAGGTCACGCTCGACGCGCTGCTGGCCAAGAACCTGATCTACTGGTTCGGGCACATGTACATCAATGCCACGATCTACATGGGCGTGATCGTCGTCTACGCGCTGCTGCCGCGCTACACGCAGAAGCCCTATCCCATCTCGCGTCCGTTCCTGTGGTCGTGGGCGGTAAGCACGGTGTTCGTGATCGTCGTCTTCCCGCACCACCTGCTGATGGACTTCGCCCAGCCGCGCTGGCTGTCGATCATGGGCCAGGTGGTGTCCTGGGGCGCGGGATTCCCGGTTTTCCTGGTGACCGTCTATGGCGCGCTCACCAACCTCTACCAGTCCAACATCCGCTGGAACCTGCCCTCCAGGCTCATGATCCTTGCGATGTTCGGCTGGGCGGCCGGCATCGTCCCGGCGATCCTCGACGGCACGATCCGCAACAACCTGGTGATGCACAACACCCAGTGGGTGCCGGGGCATTTCCACTTCTACCTGCTGATCGGCGTGCTGCCGATGTGCCTGGCGCTGATGTTCCACGTCATGGGACGGCGCAGCGATGAGCAGGTGCCGCCGAACTCGACCGCGGACAACCTGATCGGCCTGGCCATGCTGCTGGTCGGCGGTCTGACTCTCGCGTTCTCCTTCCTGCGCGGCGGCCTCGACAGCGTCGCCCGGCGCATGGACGTGCATCTGGATGCCTGGCTCGGTTCCGATGTGGCCGGCGCGATCGGCGGAAGCCTGGTCCTGCTGGCGATGCTGTACTTCGCGATCCGGATCACGGCGGGCCTCTTGCGCAAGCCGGCGGCGGGAGGATCCGGTGCGGGTGCTGCGGACGCTGCTGGCTAGCCTTCTGATCGTCGCCGCAGGGATCGCAACGCTCGCCGCGGTTACCCACGGATTTCGCGCATTCACTGCGGACGGCAGGGTCGCGCTGCTGAGCATCAGCTTCGACCCGTCGCACGACGATCCCGCGCAGCTCGCCGACTACCAGCGCCGCTCGCGCAATCGGGGCCCCGGCTGGATCGCGGCGCGGCCGACGAAGGCGGGCGAACTCGATGCGCTGATGCGCTCGTTCGGCGTCATCGCGATCCCGGACGGACTCGACGGCTACGTCCACAACGCGGCGATCAACGTGGTGGATCCCGCCGGCCGACTGGTCGCGATCCTGGACTGGAACGACGCCGCCGCAGCCGAACGCTACGTGCGTGCGCGGCTGCAACCATGAGGACCACCTCGACAAACCGGCGCGCGTGGGCGGGCCTGCTGCTGTGGGGCCTGCTCGCGCTGCCGCCGGTGCGGCACGCGCTCGAATCCACCATGACGCTGCACATGCTGGCGCAGATTCCGCTGCTGGCCGTGGCGGGATCGCTGCTGGCGGGCGCGCTGCCGCCGCGCGTCGCGGTGGCGGCGGCGCGCTGGGATGCCGGCGGCATCTGTGGCTTCCTGCTGGCATCGCTGGCCGGCCTGGTCTGGATGATCCCGCGCGCGCTGGACGCGGCGATTGATGCGCCGATGGTTGCGGCGGCGAAGTTCCTCGCCGTCCCCGCGCTGATCGGACTGCCGCTCGCGCTGAGCTGGCCGCGCATGGGATTCGTGGTGCGCGGCGTGTTCCTGGCCGAAGTAATCGCCACCGCGTTCCGGGTCGGCTGGCTGTACCTGGCCCTGCCGCAGCGGCTGTGCGCCAACTATCTGCTTGCCGACCAGCAGCAGGTCGGCAAGGCCCTGCTTGCGGCGGGAGCGGCGCTCAGCCTGTTTCTGGCCTGGAAGCTGCTGTGGGGCAACATCAGGATCGACGATGCGGGATAACGGTGCCGGGCCGACACCATTGGCGGCCAGTGTTTCAACGCGTGATTCCGCCATCGGCTGGAACCGGACTCAGCCGGACCTGCCGCAGCGGCGGGAAAAACTCCTTGGCGCTCATGTGCGCAAGCGCGCGGTCGCCCGAGGCCTCGATGCAGCCGACCGCGCGCGTAGGCCTGCCATTCGGCCTGCATCTCCGCGAACTTCTCCGGGTGCTCGGCAGCGACGTTGCGCTGCTCCAGCGGATCTTCGCGCAGGTCGTACAGCTCCCATTCGCTCGGTCCGCAGGGCGGTGCCAGAAAGCGGGGCGGCGCTGCGGGATGGTGGGCCGTGATGGGATCGAACCATCGACCAATGGATTAAAAGTCCACTGCTCTACCGCTGAGCTAACGGCCCGGTGTGCTGTGCGGCCGGGGGGAGCCGGCGCTCTTTCGCAGTCGGGGCACCGCAGGATGCGGCGCGCGAAAGGGATCGAAGTTTAGTGAGGCTGCGCCCGCGGGACAAGCGCGGGGCGCATCGCGTGTGGGTCAGGAGGCCGGCGCGTAGCGGGTGGGATCGGCCATTCCCGCCGCGTCGAAGCCGGCTGCGCGCCCAGCACTTCGGCCCAGCCCAGGGCGATCGACAGCATGATGGTGTTGCGCGCCGGAACGTAGGTGACCGGGATGCCCTCCTGCGGGGATTCGGGCACGTCGATGTCGGCGGTGAGCGCGGAGCCGCCGATGCTGCGCAGGTCGACGGCGACGGTCTTGTGCTCCACCGCATGCTGCGCCTGCGCCACGCGCGCGGCGGCGTCCAGCTCCGAGGTGTGGCGCTGGCCGTAGCGCACGCTGAGCGCGTGGCAGGAAAATCCCTGCTCGCGCGCCATGGCCAGGACCACGGCCGAATCCATGCCGCCGGAAACCAGCACGACTGCTTTTTTCACGAGCGTCTCCATCCGCAGGGGGTCAGCGCCCCGGCTCGTCGTTCCACAGGAGTTTGTGCAGCTGCATCTGGAAGCGCACCGGCAGGCGGTCGGCGACGATCCAGTCGGCCAGGTCGCGTTCGGAAAGCTGGCCCTTGCTGGGCGAGAACCAGACCGTGCAGCGGGTATCGAGCGCTTCGCGGCGAAGCACGTCTACCGCCCAGTCGTAATCGGCCCGATCGCAGATCACGAACTTGACCTGGTCGTGCGCGGTGAGCTGCGCAAGGTTCTGCCAGAGGTTGCGCGCCGCCTCGCCCGAGCCGGGCGTCTTGATGTCGAGGATGCGCGAGACGCGCGCATCGACGGGCGCGATGTCGATCGCGCCGGAGGTTTCCAGCGAGACATCGAAGCCGGCGTCGCAGAGGCGTTCAAGCAGGGACAGGCAGCGCTTTTGCGCGAGCGGTTCGCCGCCGGTGACGCAGACGTGGCGCACGCCGAACGCGCGCGTCTGGGCGAGCAGCGATTCGATGCTGCGCCATTCGCCGCCGTGGAAGGCGTAGGCCGTGTCGCAGTAGGAGCAGCGCAGTGGGCAACCGGTGAGGCGGATGAACACCGTCGGCCAGCCGGCATCGCGGGCTTCGCCCTGCAGGGAAACAAAGACTTCGGTGATGCGCAGCCGCAGCACTTCGGTGTCTGCGGCGTCCATGTTCCGCTCTGCGCCGAAGATCAGCGGTTTTCCAGCCGCAGCGCCCGCAGACGGCCCTGCGCGAGGCGCGCCACGGTGCTGTCGGGGTAGGTCTGGATCACCTGGTTGAGCGTGGACTCGGCCAGATCCCACTGGCGCAGCTCATAGTGGCAATAGCCCACCTTGAGGAGCGCGTCGGGCACCTTGTTGCTGGTCGGAAACTGGGCCAGCAGGCGCTCGAACGTGACCAGTGCGATCTGGTAGTTCTGGGTGACGTAGTAGGACTCGCCCAGCCAGTACTGCGCGTTGGGCGCGAACTCGCCGTCGGGATACTGCGCCAGGAACGACTGGAAGCGGCGAGCCGCCTCGGCGTACTGGCCGTTCTTGAGGGCGTCGAAAGCGGTGTCGTAGACGGCGCGTTCGGCCGCGGGATCGGCCATCGGTTCGAGCACGGCACCGGCCGCACCGCCGTCCAGCGGCTGCGACTGCACGCCGCCATCGACGGGCGCACGCACGTCGGGCTCTTCCATCACCGAACCCACCACGCCGCCGAGCGTGCCGCCGGTGGCCGTTGCGGGCTCGCGGTCGATCAGGGGCGCAGCGGTACCCGAACCGCCTTCCAGGCGCTCCAGGCGGGAATCGAAATCGACCGCGAGATCGCGGTTGCGGCGCTCCATCTCGCGCAGCTTGAAATCCTGTTCCTCGAGCATGCCGCGCAGGGCCTGCACTTCGGACTGGAGCTGGGTCACGCGGTTGAGCAGTTCGACGTTGGCGTTGGCATCGGTCGCGGGAGCGGCCTGCTGCTGGCGTTCGAGCTGGGCGACGCGGTCGGCCAGGCTCAGGCGACCGCCCTGTGCGAAGGCCGCAGAAAAACACGCAGCAGTGGCCCAGAGGACCACTGCTGCGCAGGTGACGCTGAAATGACGCGACATCGACATCGATTACTTGGCGGTGTACACGATCTCGACGCGACGGTTCTGGCTCCAGCACGACTCGTTGGACGCCGTGCAGGTCGGGCGCTCTTCGCCGTAGCTGACGACGTTGAGCTGGCCGGCCGAACCGCCGTTGGCCTGCATCGCCGAGGACACGGCGTTGCCGCGACGCTCGCCCAGGCCCATGTTGTACTCCCGGGTGCCGCGCTCGTCGGCGTTGCCTTCCAGGGTGATGCGGGCGGAAGAACGGTCGCGCAGGTACTTGGAGTGGCAGGACACGATCGCGGCGAACTCCGGCTTCAGCACGTCCTGGTCGAAGTCGAAGTAGACCACGCGCTGGCGCAGGCAGGAATCGGTGTCGAGGTCGGCGGGCGTGTAGCGGCCGTCGGAAACCGGGGTGGTGTCGACCACCGGAGCCGGCGTGGGCTCGGGCGGCTGCTCGACGGGCTTGGTCTTCTTGGTGCAAGCGCCAACGGACAGGACGAGGACGGAAACGAGGGCAATACGGAACAGGGTGTTCATTGCGGCGCAATCCTTGGAGGCGTGAGGTGATCGGGAACGAATCGTTTAATTATTGAACATAGCCCGTCCAGCGAGTTACCGCTGCCTGAACGGCGACCAGGCGGGCTCCCGGACGTCGCCATCGGCTAGAACCAGACGCTGCCGTACCCGCGCATCGCTGGATACGACATACAGCACGCCGCGCTGGTTCTCGCGCGCGGCGTACAGAATCATGCTGCCATTCGGAGCGAAGCTCGGCGACTCGTCCAGGTTGCCGGGTGAAATGAAACGCACCTCGCCACCGCTACCGTGGAGCCTGTCAAGAACCGCGATACGATACACGTTTCCGGCCCCTTGCGCCATGGCGATGCGCCCGCCCGGCTCGAGTGAGGCGCGTGCGTTGTACTGGCCGCTGAAGGTCACGCGCTGCGCTTCGCCGCCGGCCACGGGCACCTCGTAGATTTGCGGCTTGCCGCCGCGGTCGGAGGTGAACAGGATGCTGCGTCCGTCGATCGAGAACACCGGCTCGGTGTCGATGCTCCAGTGGCTGGTGAGCTGGGTCAGGGCGCGGCTGGCCAGGTCCATGACGTAGATTTCCGGATTGCCGGTGCGCGAGAGCGCCAGGGCCAGGCGGGTGCCGTCGGGCGAAAACGCCGGCGCGCCGTTGATGCCCTTGAAGCTGGCCACCACCTCGCGCGAGCCGGTGGACAGGTCCTGGATATAGATGGACGAGGAGCCGCGCTCGAAGCTCACATAGGCCAGACGCCGGCCGTCCGGACTCCACGCCGGCGACAGCAGCGGCTCGCGCGAGCGCACCACGGTCTGCGGGTTGTAGCCGTCGGCATCGGCGATCATCAGCGAGTAGGTCATGTCGCGCCCGCTGCCCACGGCGGTGACGTAGGCCATGCGGGTCCAGAACGCGCCGCGCACGCCGAGGATTTTCTCGTAGACCTGATCGGCCACCTGGTGGGCGATGTCGCGCATGTTGCCGGGGCGGCCGTTGAGCGCGAGCCCCAGCAGTCGCTCCTGCTTGGCCACGTCGAACAGCTCGAACTCGGTGCGATAGCCGCCGGAAGGATCGTCCAGGATGCGCCCCACCAGCAGGTAATCCTGCTTGAGCAGCCGCCAGGTGCCGAAGTTGACGTCGGACTGGCGCAGCGGGCGCTCCACCAGGTCGCGTTCGGCCAGGGTGCGGAACGAGCCGGAGCGGTTGAGGTCGGCGCGCACCACTGCCGCCACGTCGGTATCGGGCGCGACCTGCACGCCGAGATAGTCGAACGGCACCACGGCGATGGGCAGCGCCGCCGCGCTGCCGCGGATCGGATCGATTTCCAGCGTTTGCGCCTGCAGCCCGCGCAGCGGCAGCAGGACGACGGCAAGCAGCAGGAGGATGCGGATCATCGGACACAGACCTCGACGGGATAGCAGAAGGGGATGTTGAGCTTGCGTTGGAACACGCTTTCGTAGCCGCGATACGGTAGCGCCTCGCGCATGAGCGCCGCTTCAATGGAGCGGCGGGTAATGTCATCGGCCGGGCAGCGGGCGAAGTCCAGACCGCTCACCTGGCCGCCGACCATCTGGGTGACGCCGACGTAGCAGCGCAGGCCGGGGCGCAGGCTGTCGGGGCGCAGCCAGTTGCGGTCCACCTGCTGCTGGATCGCGAGCTGGTAGCGGCCCAGAAGACCATCGTCGGTGCCCTGGTTGCCGAGGCGATCGGACGGCGGCGCGGTGGAGGCCGGCGCGGAGGAAGCGTCTGCCGCCTGCTGCCGCATGTCTTTGATCTGTTTGAGTTTTTCCTCTTCCAGGCGGCGGCGCTTTTCGGCCTCCTCGCGCTGGCGGCGGATATCGGCGAGCTGCCTGTCGCGCTCGGCCTGCTGCTGGGCGAGGCGCTGGCGGCGCTCGGCCTCCTGCTGTTGCTTCTGCTCTTCAAGCAGCACCTGTTCCTGCCGGCGCCGCTCTTCCTGCTCGCGGCGCGCGTCTTCGGCCTTCCGGGCCGCTTCACGCACGACGCGCTCCTGGTCCACGGCGTCGGGCTTGGGCACCGGGGCCTGCGGTGTGGGCTGGGGTGGCTGTACCGCCTCCTGCGGCTTGGGTTCGGGCGTGGGCTGCGGGCGCGGCCGGGACTGCGGCGCGGCGGGTGTCGGACGCGGTGCGGCGGACGGTGCCGCCAGCGTGTCGGTCAACACCGCTTCGATCGTGCCGCCGGCCACGGACAGCGGCTGCGGCGTGCGCTGGAACAGCAGCCCGACGAAAAGGAACCCGAGCAGCAGCAGGTGCAGGCCCAGCGCCTGCAGGATCGCGAGCAGGTTGTCGCGGCGCTCCTGCATCGGTTCAGCGCCCCGCCTTGCCTGCGGATTCGCCCATGAAGGTGATGCGCACCACGCCGGCGCGCTGCAGCGTCGCCATCGCACCATAGATCAGCGAATACTGTGCGCCCATGTCGCCGGCAATGTAGACGGCGGTCTGGGGATCCTGGCGTACGAAAGCGGCGATGCGGGCTTCCAGCGCGGCTTCGTCCAGCTCCTCGGCCTGCTGGCCCTGCAGGGTCAGCAGGTAGCGCCCGTCTTTCGTGACGCCCACGATGATCGGATCCTTGGGCGCTTCCATGGCGCGCGCGTTGGCCTCGGGCAGCTTCACGTCCACGCCCAGCCGCAGCAGCGGCGCGGTCACCATGAAGATGATGAGCAACACCAGCATCACGTCGATGTAGGGAACGACGTTGATCTCGGCTTTCAGCCGGCGACGTTTGCGAAGGCGCATGCTCATGGAATCACCCTGGCTCGGACGCGCGCCGGCGGGCGCGCTGCGGACTCGAAGAACGGTGGAACGGCGGCGGCGGGGCTATGCGAGGCTCAATACTCGTCGTGCGGTGCCTGCCGCTGCAGGATCGAGCTGAACTCCTCGGCGAAGGCCTCATAGCGCACGTTGATGCGATCGACCTTGGTCGCGAAGCGGTTGTAGGCCCACACCGCCGGGATGGCGGCGAACAGGCCCATCGCGGTGGCGACCAGCGCCTCGGAGATGCCCGGGGCCACGGTGGCGATGGTGGCCTCCTTCATCGAGGCCAGGCCGTGGAACGAGATCATGATGCCCCACACCGTGCCGAACAGGCCGACGTAGGGGCTGATGGAGCCGACGTTGGCGAGCAGTTCAAGATTGCTCTCCAGCCCATCGACCTCGCGCGCGAGGCTGGCGCGCATCGCGCGCTGCGCGCCCTCGATCTGGGTGCGCGAATCCATGCCGCGCTTCTGCCGCAGGCGGGCGAACTCGCGGAAACCGGCTTCGAAGATGGCGGCAAGCCCGGTCGGGCGCTGGTCACTTCCGGAAACTTCGCGAAACAGCGCGGCGAGGTCGCCGCCGGACCAGAACCGTTCCTCGAAATCGTCCGCCGCGCGGTTCGCGCCGCGCAACACGCGGTGCTTGCGGAAGATGATCGCCCAGGACGCCACCGAGGCCAGGAGCAACAGGACAATCACCAGCTGCACCGGCAGGCTCGCGTGCAGGATGAGCTGGAGGTAATCCAGCCCGGCGTCCGGTGCCGCGGGCAGGCCCGGAATGGGCGCATCCGGCAGCGGCGAAGCGCCAGCCGGGGCGGCGGACTGCAGCAGGGCCAGGAACATCATCGTCAGCTCACCTCGGTCATCGAATTGCGGAATTGCGCCTGCAGCCCGTCGGGCAAGGCACGCGGGCGGAACGTGGATGCCGCAAGGCAGGCCACGCGGACTTCGGCCTCCAGCAGCACCCGCGCGTCGCAAGGGCGGGCAATGCGCTGGGCGAACGTCACGCTGGCCCGCCCGACCCCGACGAGGCGGACCTCGACCTCGAGCGCGTCATCCAGCCGCGCCGGTGCCAGGAAATCCAGGCGCATGCCGCGCACCGCGAACACCACGTCGTCACGATCGCGCAGCGCCTGCTGCGAAACGCCAAGCGCGCGCAGCCATTCGGTCCGCGCGCGCTCCAGAAAACGCACATAGGCGGCGTGGTACACCACCCCGCCGGCATCGGTATCTTCCCAGTAAACCCGTATCGGCAGGCTGAACGCCTGTGCCTCGGGAATCGGGAATCGGGAGTCGGGAGTCGGCGCGACCGGCGGAGACGGCATCAGAACAGCGCCCCCGATTCTCCATTCTCCATTCCCGATTCACGCGCCCGAGGCACCAGCCCAAGGTGCCGGTACGCCTTGGCGCTGGCCATGCGGCCGCGCGCGGTGCGAATGAGGTAGCCCTGCTGGATGAGGTAGGGCTCGATCACGTCTTCCAGCGTGCCGCGCTCCTCGCTCAGCGCCGCGGCGAGGGACTCGATGCCGACCGGGCCGCCGTCGAAACTCTCGATGATCATGGTCAGCATGCGCCGGTCGAGCTGGTCGAAGCCTTCCGGGTCGACTTTGAGCATGGCCATCGCCGCGTCGGCGATGGCGCGGGTGATGACGCCATCGCCCTTGACCTGTGCGTAGTCGCGCACCCGTCGCAGCAGGCGGTTGGCGATGCGCGGGGTGCCGCGCGCGCGGCGCGCGATCTCGCCCGCGCCCTCCGGTTCGCAGGGGATCTCGAGGATCTGCGCGGAACGGCGCACGATGCGGGTCAGCTCATCGACCGTGTAGAACTCCAGCCGCTGCACGATGCCGAAGCGGTCGCGCAGCGGCGCGGTGAGCAGGCCCGCGCGCGTGGTGGCACCGACCAGGGTGAAGGGCGGCAGATCGAGCTTGATCGAGCGCGCGGCCGGGCCTTCGCCGATCATGATGTCGATCTGGTAGTCCTCCATCGCCGGATACAGCACCTCCTCCACCACCGGCTGCATGCGATGGATCTCGTCGATGAAGAGGACGTCGTGCGGCTGCAGGTTGGTCAGGAGTGCGGCCAGATCGCCGGCCTTCTCGATCACCGGGCCGGAGGTCTGGCGCAGGTTCACGCCCAGCTCGTTGGCGATGACGTGCGACAGGGTGGTCTTGCCCAGCCCGGGCGGGCCGAAGATCAGCACGTGGTCGAGCGCCTCGCCGCGCTGCTTCGCCGCGTCGATGTAGATGCGCAGCTGTTCGCGCACCGCCTGCTGGCCAAGGTACTGGTCGAGCGTGCGCGGACGGATGTGGGCCTCGGCCGCGGCGTCCTCGGAGGTGGCATCTGCGGCAATGATGCGATCGGAAGTCATCTGGCCATTGTCACCCAAATCCGCTGCGCGTGGGTCGCATCCGCCGCGTGCCACCCCGCCGCCGCGTCCGGCGATGTCACCAGCCAATGGTGATGTCACCTGCGGCAGGTATCATCGCACCCCATGACGGCCCCACCTCTCGACAACGCACCCATCACGCAGTTGCTGCGCGCCTGGTCGGACGGCAAGGACGGTGCCTCCAACGCACTGGCCGATCAGGTCTATGCCGAGCTGCACCGCATTGCGAGCGTGCAGCTGCAGCGCGAGCGCCGGCCGCAGCTGGAGGCGGCCGAGCTGGTCCACGAGGCCTGGATGCGGGTGGGACAGGCGCATGTCGCCTTCCCCACCCGCCAGCACTTTTTCGCCTTCGCCGCGCTGCAGATGCGCCGGCTCCTGGTCGACCTTGCGCGCAGCGCCCGGGCGCGGCCCGGGCAGTCGGACCCGGCCACCCTGAGCCTTCGCCTGGTCGATCCTTCGCCGCAGCCCGCCGATCTTGCGATCCTCGGCAATGCGCTCGACCAGCTGGAAAAACTCGATGAGCGCAAGTCGCAGGCGTTTGCGCTCGCCGAACTTGCGGGATTCCCGCACGATGAAATCGCCGAGATCCTGGCCATCTCGACCGCCACGCTGGAACGCGACCTGCGCTTCGCGCGCATCTGGCTTGCATCGAGACTGGCATGAGTACCGCCATCCGCTGGCAGCGGCTCCAGGATCTGTTCCACGCGGCCTGCGAGCTGCCGGCGGACGCACGCGACGCCTTTGCGCGAAGCAGCGCAAGCGACGATCCGCTGCTGCTGGACGAGCTGCTGCGCATGCTCGACATCGAGAGCCAGGCCACCCACCGCATGCGCAAGCCCGCCGTCAGCGTGACGGAGCTGCTCGCCTCCAATGCCACGCTGCCGCCCGGCACCCGCTTCGGCCCCTGGGCCATCGACGAACCGCTTGGCCACGGCGGCATGGGCGCCGTGTACCTGGCCCATCGTGCCGACGGCGCCTACCAGCGCCAAGTGGCGCTCAAGCTCATCGACCGCATCGGGCTGGACAGCCAGCAGCGCGCGTTCTTCGAGGTCGAGCGCCAGATGCTGGCGCAGATGCGTCATCCGGTCATCGCGCTGATCCACGACGCCGGAACCGACGCCGATGACCGCCCCTGGCTGGTGATGGAATACATCGAAGGNNGACATCAAGCCGGCCAACGTGCTGGTGGAAGAGGTTGACGGCATCGGGCGCCCGCGCATCATCGATTTCGGCATTGCGGCCGGTATCGGAGGCATCGCGCAGGCAGCGGGAACGCCGGGCTACATGAGTCCCGAGCAGCGCGATCCGAACGGCCGCTGCGACAGCCGCTGCGACGTGTACGCCCTGGGTGCACTGCTGTACGAGCTGATGGCGGGCGAACGGCCGCCCGCGGAAAACGCGGGGCCGGATGCCCCCACGCCCTCGCATCGTCTGGCGACGATCCCTGACGACACCCTCCGGGCCCACGCGCGCCAGTGCGGATCCACGCCGGCCGCCCTGCTCAGCACGCTGCGCAGCGACTTGGACTGGATCGTGCGCAAGGCGATGGCGGAAGATCCCGAGCAGCGTTACGCATCCGTCGCGCTGCTGGCTGAAGACCTGGGCCGCTACCTCGACGGATACCCGGTCAACGCCGCACCGCCGCGCCGCGCCCAGGCGGTGCGCAAGTTCATTCGCCGCCATCGCATCGGCACCGTCGCCGCCGCAACCGTGCTGCTGGCGCTGGTCTGCGGCCTCGTCGCGACCACCTGGGCGCTGCAGCGGGCCGAACGCGAAGCTACCCGTGCGCGCGTGACCTCCGACTTCCTCGGCAGCGTGCTGTCGAGCGTGGATCCGGACTTCGCCCGCGATCTCGATCCCACCCTCATGCTGCGCGTGCTGGATGACGCCGCCCGGCGCACCGCGGTGGAGCTGGCCGAAGATCCGGAAGGCCGGCTCGCGGTGGAGCTGGTGATTGCCGAGAGCTACACCGGCATCGGCCAGCCGCGCAAGGCGATCCCCCAGCTTCAGGCCGCACGCGAACAGGTCAACGCGCGCTTTGGCAACGACAGCCACGAGGCGCTGCTGGTGGCGCAGCGCCTGGGCAGTGCGCTGGTCGATGCCGGGCAGTACGCCGAATCCGAAGCCGTGCTGCGCGAAGCAATCGACGTCGCCAGCCGCGATCCGCGCCGGGCCGGCTCCACGCTGGAAGCCGACCTGCGTTCACGGCTGAGCTGGACGCTGCGCCAGCGCAGCCAGATGGAAGAAGCCATGGTGCAGGCACAGCGCGCCTATGACGCGCTCGAGGCGCGCGTTCCGGAAAACCACCCGCAGCTCCTCGATGCCGGACTGCGCTTGTCCATCCTGCTGAGCGATGCGGGAAAATACGACGAGGCCATCGCCCTGCTGCAGGAAATGATCGCGCGGCGCGCGGAAGACCTCGGCATCGACCACCCGCGCGTCCTGAACATGCGGCTGAGTCTTTCGGTCTTCCACCTGCAAAAGCGCGACTACGCCGGCGCGGAAACCATCCTCAAGGCGATGCTGGAGCCGGTCGCGAGCCAGTTCGGCGCAGACTCCCCGACCCTCGCCATGGTGCACGGCAACCTGGGCGGCGCGCTGCGCCAGCAGGGTGGAGTGGCCAGGATCGCCGAGGCGGGACCGCACTACCGCTTCGCCTACGAACATTCCCTGCGCCACAACGGACCGGACGCACCGATGACCGTGATGGTGCGCGGCAACCACGCCAACTGGCTGCGCGACAACGGCCAGGCGCAGGAGTCGCGCGATGAGCTGCTGGCGGTACTGGCGCTGGCTGAAACGGTATTCGGCCCGGAAACCAGCGCCACCGCCGAAACCCTGCGCGGGCTGGGCCTGTCGCAGATCGCCCTGGGCGATCTGGCCGCGGCGCGCGCCAGCCTGGAGCGCTCGCTGGCCATCCACATCACGCTGTTCGGCAATGCGGACGGGCCGCTGGCGCGCATCCGCGAATCCATCGCCAAGCTCGAAGCGGCCGAAGCTGCGGCACCTTAGCGGCACCTTAGGGAAGATCTGAACCTGAGGTGCCTCAGCGCGCGAGGAAGCGCGCCAGCCGGGCGGCATCGAACGGCCAGTCGAGCTCCACACCCGAGTCCCCGCAGCGCAGCACCGGAACGCGCGCACCGTAGCGCGCCTCGAGCGCGGCGTCCCCATCGATGAAGAGGCTTTCGAAGTCGGGCGCGCCGGCGCTTGCGAGCACGTCCAGCGCCAGGTCGCACAGGTGGCAATCATCGCGCTGGAAGAGGATCAGGTTCACGGATTGCCGGGGTTCACATCGCGTTGGAGCAATCGCTCTAGAATAGCGGGTTCTCCCCGGAGTGGTGGTCATGGCCGTCAGCATCTTCGATCTTCTGAAAATCGGTATCGGCCCGTCCAGCTCGCACACCGTCGGCCCGATGCGGGCCGCGACGCGCTTCGTCGACCACCACATCCGCGACGCCGGGCTGATGGAGCGGGTGGCGCGGGTGCGCGCCGAGGTGTTCGGCTCCCTCGCACTGACCGGCCGCGGCCACGGCACCGACAAGGCGCTGATGCTGGGGCTGGAAGGCCATGAACCCAACCGCATCGACCCGGACATCGTGCCGGCCACGCTGGAGCGCATCCGCGGCGAGAAGGCCCTGATGCTGGGCGGCGTCAAGCGCATCGGCTTCGAGGAAAAGCGCGACCTTGCGATGAACAAGCGGCAGAAACTGCCGTTCCACACCAACGGCATGCGCTTCACCGCCTTCGGTGCGGACGACGCGGTGCTGGCCACGCGCGACTACTACTCGGTCGGCGGCGGCTTCGTGGTCAATCCCGACGAGGCCGCCGCCGACCGCATCGTGCCCGACACCACGCCCCTGCCCTATCCGTTCCACAGCGGCGACGAACTGCTGGCACAGGCGCGCGACAGCGGGCTTTCCATCGCCCGGATCATGTTCGCCAACGAGGAGGCCTGGCGCTCGCCGGAGGAAATCCGCACCGGCCTGCGCGAGATCTGGTCCACGATGCAGGCGTGCGTGGCGCGCGGCATCCGCGCCGAGGGCAACCTGCCCGGCGGCCTGCACGTCTCGCGCCGCGCGCCGGCGCTGTACCACGAACTGCTGTCGCGCCCGGAGGCGGCGATGCGCGACCCGCTCACCACGCTCGACTGGGTGAACCTCTATGCGCTGGCGGTGAACGAGGAGAACGCCGCCGGCGGGCGCGTCGTGACGGCGCCGACCAACGGTGCCGCCGGCATCATCCCGGCGGTCGGCCACTACTACGAGCGCTTCATTCCCGGTGCGAGCGAACAGGGCATTTTCGACTACCTGCTCACCGCCGGAGCCATCGGCATCCTCTACAAGGAAAACGCCAGCATCTCCGGTGCCGAAGTCGGCTGTCAGGGCGAGGTCGGCGTGGCCTGCTCGATGGCCGCCGGCGGCCTGACCGCCGCGCTGGGCGGCACGCCTTCGCAGATCGAGAACGCCGCGGAAATCGGCATGGAGCACAACCTCGGCCTGACCTGCGACCCCATCGCCGGACTGGTGCAGATTCCCTGCATCGAGCGCAACGCGATGGGTTCGATCAAGGCCATCAACGCCTCGCGCATGGCGCTGCGCGGCGACGGCAAGCACAAGGTCAGCCTCGACAAGGTGATCAAGACCATGCGCGACACCGGCCGCGACATGATGGACAAGTACAAGGAAACCAGCCGCGGCGGCCTGGCGGTGAACGTCATCGAGTGCTGAGCGCGGAATCGCGAGCAGGATCGCTCCCGCAAAACCAGGCGCTTGTGGAGGTTTCCGGACCAGCTCGACGCTCCGAAAACACCCTTGCGCAATCCGCCCCGGCTCCCGGTCCGGAAACGTTCGCAAATTCCACAGACTCTGACGGAACGCATCGCGCCATGCCCGCCGCACCGACGCTCTGGACCTATCTGATACCGGTCCTGCTTCTGGCCTGCTCCAATCTGTTCATGACCTTCGCCTGGTACGGGCACCTCAAGTTCAAGGGCGCGCCGATCCTGCTGGTCATCCTGGTCAGCTGGCTGATCGCCCTGCCCGAATACCTCTTCCAGGTGCCGGCCAACCGCATGGGCCACGCGGTCTACACCCTGCCCCAGCTCAAGACGATCCAGGAGGTCATCACCCTGACGGTCTTCATCGGCTTCTCGGTCTGGGTCATGGGCGAGCCGATCAAGTGGAACCACCTGGCCGGCTTCGCGCTGATGATCGTGGCGGCCTGGCTGATCTTCCGGGCCTGACCGCCCGCAGCCGCCGGCGCGCCAGTCTTGCGGGGAAGCGCTAGGAGCCCGCGTGTCCGCCATCCGCCTGCAGGCGCTTGACCTCGCGCCACAGCGCTTCCTGTGCCTCCAGACCCAAGGCGTCGAAGGCCAGCCCGCGCGATGCGGCAAGCGACTCCATCGCGCGGAAGCGCCGCTCGAACTTGGCGTTGGCCTGCCGCAGCGCCGCACCGGGATCGACCCTGGCGTGACGCGCGAGGTTGACGCAGACGAACAGCACGTCGCCGATTTCGTCCTCCAGCCGCACGGGATCCGCGCCCTGCGCCAGCTCGACCTCGACCTCGACGATCTCCTCGCGCAGCTTGTCCAGCACCGGCGCGACATCGGGCCAGTCGTAGCCGGTTCGCGCGGCGCGCTTTTGCAGCTTCAGGGCGCGCAGCCACTCGGGCAATCCCGCCGCCACGCCCGCGAGCGCGCTCGGATCGTCATCGGTGGCGCGCCGCTCCTCGCGCTTGATCGCCTCCCAGTTCGCGGCCACTGTCTCGGCGTCGTTCGCATCCGCATCGCCAAAGACGTGCGGATGGCGGCGGACCAGCTTGTCGCGCAGGCCGCGCGCCACGTCGTCGAAATCGAACGCGCCCTCTTCGCTGGCCATCTGCGCGTGGAAGATCACCTGGAACAGCAGGTCGCCCAGCTCATCCTTGAGCGCGGCGCGGTCGTCGCGGGCGATGGCGTCGGCGACCTCGTAGGCTTCCTCGATGGTATAGGGCGCGATGGAGGAAAAATCCTGCGCCCGGTCCCACGGGCAGCCGCGGGCGGGATCGCGCAGGCGGGCCATGATGGCCAGCAGTTCATCCATCGAGGCCATCGATCCACGCCTTCCAGGGCAGGTCGGCATCGCCCAGCGCGATGAAGTCCGGATTGAGCAGCGAGGGGCCGCGGTTGTAGCGCAGCGGCTGGCCATCGAGCCCCAGCACCGCGCCGCCCGCCGCTTCCAGCACGCACTGGCCGGCAGCGGTGTCCCACTCCGAGGTCGGCCCGAAGCGGGGATAGACGTCGGCGCAGCCTTCCGCGATGCGGCAGAACTTGAGCGAAGACCCCAGGCCCATGCGCGCATGCTCACCGATCGCATCGAGCGCGCGCGCGGTGCGCGCATCCAGGTGCGAGCGGCTGGCGGCAACGCGCAGCGGAGCCTGCGCCGGGCGTCGGGTTGCCAGCGCCATGTCGCGATCCACGTTCGCTTCGCGCAGCCAGCAGCCCACGCCGCGACGCGCATGCACCAGATAATCGAGCACCGGCGCATGCACCACGCCCAGCACCGGCACGCCGTCCTCGATGAGCGCGATGTTCACGGTGAACTCGCCGTTGCGCTTGACGAACTCGCGGGTGCCGTCGAGCGGATCGACCAGCCAGTAGCGCGACCAGGTACGCCGCGTGTCCCAGTCGATATCGGCCCCCTCCTCCGACAGCAGCGGCAGGTCCGGTGCCAGTTCGGCCAGGCGCTCGGCGATCACGCGATGGGCGGCAAGATCGGCGGCGGTGAGCGGCGAACGGTCGCTCTTGGCCTGAACCGGGAAGTCGGTGCCGTAAACCGCGAGGATCGCGCTGCCGGCCTCGCGCGCGATGGCGACGAGTGCGGCCTGCCACGCCTGCGGGATCGGCGCGTGGCTCATGTCGGCACGGCCATCGCACGCGGGGCATCCGCGGGCAGGCTGCCGGCGTCGCGCTGGTGCAGGTATTCGCGCACGATGAAGGCGGCGGCCAGCGAGCGGCCGTCCGAGCAGTCCTCGCGCAGCATCAGCCGGTCGAGCTCGTCCAGCTTCCACGGCACCACTTCCAGTTCCTCGGGCTCATCGCCGGGCAGGCGCTCGGGATAGAGGTCCTCGGCCAGCACCAGCCAGCTGTGGTAGGGCATGTAGGCCGGAACCAGGGTCATCTCGCGCAGCACGGTGATGCGGCGCGCGCCGAACCCGGCCTCCTCTTTCAGCTCGCGCACCGCCGCCACTTCCAGGGACTCGCCCGGATCGATGCGCCCCTTCACCAGCCCGAGCTCGTAGCGGTGCACGGCGCAGGCGTATTCACGCACCAGCAGCAGCGTGCCGCGATCGCGCATCGCGGCCACCACCACCGCGCCCTGGCCGCGCGGCACCATGCGCTCGAAGGTGCGCTCGGCATTGTTGGAAAAGCGCAGGTCGACGCGCTCGATCTGGAAGCGCCCGCCGTAATCCAGGGTGCGGCGGGCGAGGATGTCGGGAAGTTTACGCATCGTTCCATCCGTGAAAGCGCTCGCGCACGCCGGCGTGCAGCGCCGGAACGGCGGCCAGCACGCTGCGCGTGTCGAGATCCGGCGGAGCGCCGGAAAGGTCGGTGAAGACGCCGCCGGCCTCGCGCACGATGACGGCCAGGGCCGCCACGTCGAGGATGCTGACGTCCGATTCGATCACCACATCCACGCTGCCCTGGGCGAGCAGGTGGTAGTGCAGGAAGTCGCCGTAACCGCGGCCGCGGTTGGCTTCGACCAGAAGCTGGCCGAGCGCGCTCCAGCGCGGGCCCTGCGCGAGGGACTTGAGGTTGCCGGTGGACACCACCGCCTGCGCGACCTCGCCTGTCTCGGCCACCTTGAGCGGCGCACCGTCGAGGAAGGCACCACCGCCGCGCCGCGCCCAGGCCATCTGGCCGAACTGGCTGGCGCAGGAGACGCCCAGCACCAGCTCGCCGCGATGCATCAGCGCGATCTGGGTGGAGAACACCGGGTTGCGCCGCACGAAGCTTTTGGTGCCGTCGAGCGGATCGACCAGCCAGAGGAAGTCGCCCTCGCCTTCGCGCCCGGCCTCCTCGCCGTGAATCGCGTGGTCCGGAAAGGCCTCGCGCAGCACCGCGCGAATGGCGCCCTCGGCCTCGATGTCGGCCTGGGTGACGGGCGTGGCGTCGGGCTTGAGCATGACCTGCGCGCCGCCGCGGTAGTACCCGTCGATGATCGCCGCCGCCGCGCGCGCGGCGCGGCGCGCCACGTCGAGCGCGCGGTCGAGGAAGGCGGCCTCGGGCGCAGGTGCCGAGGTCAAGATCCCTTCCCTGCCAGCCCGCCCTTCACCTCGTACACCACGCTGCCGTCGGGCTGCATCTGGCCGATATGCCGCAAGGCGCGCTGCACCTGCGGATTGTCGTCGCGCGCGCGCAGCGTGGCGCGGGCCTCGAAGCCCATGAGGGTGGTGCGGAACGAGCCGTCCAGCGCCAGCGGGCCATCGCCCTGATCGCCCAGGGTGCCACCGAAGCCGCCGCCGTCGAGCGCGCCGAAGCGGGCCTGCAGGGTTCCGAACGTGGCCTGCTCGCCTCCGCTCACGCCGGCGTCGCGCCAGGTCGCCTGCCCGGTGAGCGCCACCGGCACCCGACCGCGAAGCTCCAGGTCTTCGATCACGAGATCGACATTGCCGACAAGGGTCAGGGCCGGGACATCCAGCAGCCGATCCATGCGCGCTGCCGGGAACCGCACCTTCGCCCCTGCGATGCGCACGCTGCCGTCGCGCGCGGCGACCACGCGGCCGGTGCCATCGAGCGCCTGCCCCTGGAGCGCCAGGTCGGCATCGATCTGCCCGCGCAGCAGACCCGCAGGATGCACGGTCCATTGCAGCCGCCCCAGGTCCGCGCCATTGCGCAGCACACGCTCGGCGCGGCCCGACCAGACCGTGCCGGCGACCTCTTCCAGCTGCACCGGCAGCCTGGACGACGGCAGCAGGCGCACGGCCAGCTTCGCGGGGAAAGTCGCCGCCACGATCGCCAGCACGACGATCGCCAACACCAACAGCCAGAACAGACGCTTCATCCTCAACCTCCTGGGCGTTCAAGCACGACCCGCGCATCGACGCGCCCGACGCCGGTGC
>JRYL01001402.1_pt1 | contig 21593 bp, 22 predicted proteins | sample 235391 | NCBI WGS metagenome assembly JRYL01 (sample SAMN03074223, study PRJNA261481) | activated sludge metagenome | biome: Wastewater Treatment Plant; feature: Wastewater; material: Activated sludge; isolation source: activated biomass of a wastewater treatment plant treating wastewater from... ...
CCACCCTTTTTGGACAGCTTCATTTTTTTAGATTGTTTAATATGAAAGTATCAGTTTTGAGTGAATCCTTTAATTGATTCTTTTTAAATGTAAATTTGGAGGAGAGCTCAACACCAGCGGGAATTTTTCGAGGGTCACATCTGACGGGTCGAGACCAAAACCTTTTTCTTCGGAAAGACTGATTTGTTTCAGCAAGAAATAAGCTTTCATTACGATCCGGTCAAACATGGGAAGCTCATTTTCTTTTGAAAGAAATTTCTCAATGACCACAAATCTGAAGTCACCCGGTATGCCCTCATCAACCAGCGAATCGTATCTGCTTTTGATGACCACTTCCTTTTTTTCTTCCATTTCTTCAAAAACCTTTCTCAGCATCAGCTGTATCCTGTGCTCAACTTTGAAACCGAGTCTGAATTCTATCCTTATGATTTCGTTTGGCACTATCGTCTCCACACTATATTCGGTGGTATGCGGATGATCGACCACATTGACATGTACAAACCAATAGATATCAGCCCGTTTAGGTCTTTTGTAGAGGATTGAATAGATGATCTTGTGTTCGATCTCCTTCGGATTGTCAGCACTGGTCAGATATACCAAATGGGTGGCATATTTGGGTGCCGATTTGTCTTTTGATAATTTTCTGAGTATCGGCACATAAGATGAAATCGGCACAAATTCAACATGTCTGTTTCTGATTTTTCTGGCGCGATTCCATACAAACATTACCGCAAACAGCACGCTTCCGATAAAGATGGTCACTTTGCCGCCATGTCCAAATTTTTCAAGATTTGCGGTCAGAAACGAGAGCTCTATCGTCATATAGACCACCAGATACAAACCGATCCAGAATTTCGGATAGCGTTTTACATACATATAATAAGAAAACAGTATCGATGTCATGATCATCGTAATGGTGATCGAAAGACCGTAGGCACCTTCCATTGCCTCCGAACTTCTGAACGACAGTACGATCATCGAGCAACCTGCAAACAATGCCCAGTTGATGGTTGAAATATACAATTGTCCGATTTCGCGGCTCGGATAAGAAACTTTGAATTTTGGCCAGAGATTCAGTTTCATCGCTTCACTGATGATTGAAAATGCACCTGTAATCAGTGCCTGAGATGCAATGATGGCTGCAAAGGCAGCGATCAGTATTCCGGTTCCTCTAAAATTTACGGGTATAATCTGAAAAAACGGATTGACACCTGTCGGCAGCACTTCACCGAGATGATTGTGAAGCAGCCATGCGCCCTGACCGGTATAATTCAGTATCAGACAGGTTTTGACAAATATCCAGGAGATATGTATGTTTTTTTTGCCGCAATGTCCCAAATCCGAGTAGAGCGCTTCTGCTCCGGTGGTACAAAGAAACACAGCACCGAGTATCCAAAATCCCTTGGGCTCGACCACCAGAAGTTTTATTCCGTAGTATGGATTGATTGCCTTAAATATCTTAACATCATCAGCAATATGGATTAACCCCATAACAGCCATCAGCAGAAACCAAATCAGCATGACCGGGCCAAAAAGTTTGCCGATGGAACGGGTGCCGAACTGCTGCAGAAAAAACAGGATTACAAGTATAAACAATACCAGTGTGACCGTAGAAGACTCGTCCATACCGATCCCTTCGATTGCCGAAGTGATGGTGATCGCAGGCGTGATCAGACCGTCAGCAAGCAATGCGGCGCCTCCGATCATTGCAATCAGCATGATTTTCTTTGAATATTTTCTTACCAGTGCATAAAGCGAAAAGATACCCCCTTCACCTTTGTTGTCCGCCTTCAGCGTCAGCCAGACGTATTTGATGGTAGTCTGAACCGTCAGTGTCCATATGACCAGAGAAACAGCACCTACGACAAGCAATTCATCCACGACACGACCTCTGACAATCGCATTCATTGTGTAAAGCGGCGAAGTTCCGATATCACCGTAAACGATTCCCAGGGCAATGATCAGACCGGCGATGGAAACCTTCTTTGTAGTTAAATTCACCTTTTGGCCTCTGAAATAATGTACAAAATTAGTTTGGAATTTTCAGCCCGAAATCGTTTTTTTTCATTTTTTTTACTGATCGCTGCTATACCAGCCGCTGTATTTTACATAATTGGCTGCAATTCTTTGGATTTCGCCTTCTTTGAGTTCTTTTGAAACCAGACCGATTTTTTTTGCCGGAATTCCTGCCCAAATCTCACCTTCACCAATCTCCGTATTTTGAGTGACAACCGCGCCGGCTGCAATGATCGAAAAAGAACCGACCACACAATTGTCCATAATGATCGCGCCCATGCCGACCAGCACATTGTCGTGAATCGTGCAACCGTGAACCACCGCATTATGACCGATCGAAATATTGTTGCCCAGAATTGTTTTTGTTTTCCGATAAGTACAGTGAACCATCGCATTGTCCTGAATGTTCACCCGGTTCCCGAGACGGATCGAATTGACATCCCCTCTCAAAACCGCATTGTACCAAATGCTGCATTCATTACCGGCTATAACATCGCCGATGATTACTGCGGTTTCTGCCAAAAAACAATTGTTTCCAAATTCGGGTGTATTTCCGTTCAATTCTCTGATCAGTGCCATATTGGTTTGGATTAATTTCTTGTCTAAATTTTTGATAAATATAAAAAGAAGATCGGTTTAATTACGGATTCTTTGATCGCTGAAATCAATTTTGATTTTATAACTTCGTAATTCAAAATTTAAAAACTTGAAGTCCTTTTCTTTTGTTTCACTGTTTGTTTTTCCGCTGCTGATCCAGTCTCAAATGATTAATGCGCAGCAGACCGCAACCACACTGGATTTCCCAAAAACTGTGATTCGGGAACTGACATCGGATGAATTTTCGGGTCGCGGCTATGTTGACGACGGAATGGGAAAAGCAGCCGATTATGTGGCGACTCAATTTAAAGAAATCGGTTTGAAAAAGATCGGAGATTCCTATTTTCAGGAATTTACTATGCCGATCAATATCATTGAAGATGCAGAATTAAAAATCAACGGAAAGGAGCTGAAATACGGAATCGATTTTCTGGTCAGACCCAATTCAAAATCACAGAAATATTTCAAACGCGATCTGTATCTGTTTGATCCGGTCAAATTTTCAGAAGCGCTGACTTCAAATCAGAAACTGACCGAATTTATCGGAGAAGACATGAAAGCTCAGCATTTGAAACATATTGTCTTTCCGCCTTATCAGTTTGAAATCGATTCGATCGGCAGCTATTACAAAGATTGGCCAAATTTTTATCGGCCGGATGAAAACCGTGACCGCGCAATTTTCTTTTTTACCAAAGACAAACTGACTGCATCGCTTTCGCTTGAACAGGACAGTATTTCAGAGTTTATCGTTTCTGATAAATTTTATTCAAAAGATTTAAAAATCGACAATTACAGCATCCAAGCAAATTTTGTAAAAGATTTCAAAGCAAGAAATGTCATCGGCAAAATCGAAGGTGAAAATCCGGATTCGCTGATTGTGATTACCGCACATTATGATCATCTCGGAAAGGTCGGCAATACAATTTTTCGTGGTGCCAGCGACAATGCAAGCGGAACAGCTTTTCTGATTGAACTTGCCAAATATTTTTCAAATCACAAACCCAAATACAGTCTGGTATTTATTGCATTTGCAGCCGAGGAAGCCGGTCTGGTCGGTTCGTCATGGTTTGTAGAACATCCGATGTTTCCGCTTTCGGAGATTAAATTTCTTTTGAATTTTGATATCATGGGTGCAGGTGAAAACGGAATTCAGATTGTAAACAGCAGCATTTTCACCAAAGAATTTGAACTGCTGAATCAAATCAATACCGAAAAAAAATTAATTCCTCAAATCAAAAAAAGAGGTGAAGCCTGCAATTCCGATCACTGCCCTTTCTTTCTGATGGGTGTTCCCTCCTTTTTTACCTACACCTTGGGCGGCCCGGGATATTATCACGATCCGCTGGATGCTGCAGATACTTTGAATCTGGAAGGTTTTCTGAATTTGAAGGAGTTGTTTGTTGAGTTTATTGAGCGGTTGTGAAATCGCAAATTCAAAAATCAGGGATATGGTAAACTTATAAAAAGAAAAAACTACAATGTAAGTTCTTTGATATTAATTTCAATCCTGACAATGTTCAATTCCATTAACAAAGTCATTTATGATATTTAGTTCTCTGGCTTTATCACTCCCAAGAAATCCTGTGATATTTTCATATTTAATATTTCTGTTGTATTCCTTGAGAAGTATTTCTGCAAGAGGCATATACGACCAATGCCATTTTTCCATTTCATAACCCTTTCTGCCATCTATCATTTTGTCGGAATAAACTTGACAAAATCCATACTTTGAGGCATTTTCAGTAAGCCATTTATAAATTCTCAATCCTTCGCCACTTTCAAAATAACTGTTTTCTAAATTGTTGAGATCAATGTCTGTACCCCAATGGTGTCTGGAAGTCATCGGCATAGAACTGTATTTTAGAATGTCTAATGCACGTTCAGCATGATTTTCTATTGTGGAATTATTCCATTTCCGTTCCCAAATTCTTTTTTGACGGTCAAAACCTCGAGCGCCGGAAACGATCTTAAGCAAAATTCCATCATTTTCGGCTGCTTCTGCCATTTCAAGAAATGCATCTAAGGTTTCAATTCTGAGATAAGTAATTTCTTTACTTGCATACTTGTCCGGAATAGCTGTTGTGAAAAGGGTTTGGTCGTTGTAGTTTCCTTTTCCTGTCAGTAGTTTTTCGATGTCCTGATTTCCGGAAATGTTGGCAATTTTACCCGATTTCAGATCAATTTTGGATTTTTTGTCAGAAATTTCATGGTGCTTTTCAGTCGTTTCATTGTGTTTTTCGGTGTCGTGGTTTTCTTTGCTTTTACAGCCGAAAAAGATGCTTATTGTAAGAATTATAATTATTTTTTTCATCTGCTTACGAATTTAGAAAACACCCATCCGATTCTGCCATCTGTACGACGGACTTTATACCATTTGTCGCCGGAAATGAATTCCAAATCATCAGCATTAACTTCTGCATAAAGTTTTCCGTAGCGGGAATCTTTGAAGGAAACACGGTAAGATACGTCGTATTCATCAACAATTTGTACGGCTTTACCCGGGTTGAGTTTATAGACTGTGCGTCCATTGTCGTCATAGAGCTGTACGGTGCGTCGTGTGATAGCTTCATTGCTGTTGTCAGGATTGTATTCGTCTATAATTTCTACGCGCTCATTGGTTTTGAATTTGCCGAGCGAAGCGGAATTTGTGGAATGACTGCTTCGGAAAATAACATTGGATGACGTGATATATGCATAGCTGTATGGAACCTCCGAATCCAAAGAACCGCTGCTTTGCGTGGGATTAGTTTGTTCTGCTTGTACTGAGGAGGGTTGCTCAGATTTGGTTTTTTCCCCTTCCTGGTGTTTGAGTTTAGCGAGTTCATACTCCATTTCTTTGAGTTTTAACTCCGTTTCCTTATCGTTTTGCTTACAGGCGACCATCGCGAAGCCAATGAGCAATGTGATGATGATATGCTTTCTCATAATTCTTAGTAGTTACAAAGTGCATTTGAGAAATCTTTTGTGCTGTATGCTTCAAGGATTTTATATTCTTGGGATGAAGCATTGAAACTGCATATTTCACACGGCAGCACTTTCTGATTCTCCATATACTTTATGGTTTGGTTATTTTTGATGTAAGTCCTGTACTCTATTCTTGTGTAAGAAGTATCTTCAAATACTGAATAAACAAAGAAAAGATTCCCGTTTTGGTAATAATATTCGTTTGTCCCAATTGCGTCGCCAAACCCGCCTTCTTCAACGACTTTTACAATTTGGCCATTTTCCAAGAAATAGGTGATGGTGAATTCTCCACATTCATCTTCCTCCCATTCATATTCTTTTTTTGTTAAATTCAATTTATTGATTCGCTGGAATTCTTTCCTGATTTCCAATACGATTTCTTCCTGGCTTTGCGGCTGAATAGCGGTCGGTCTGGTTGCTTGTGTTTCATTGGGAAATTCAATTTCTGAAGATTGTTTCAGCGAATCTGTTTTTCCTGAATTATACTGCTGTTTGGCGAGCTCATATTCCAATTTTTTAATTTTTTCCCGGTCTTCTTTACTTTGACAAGTAAAGAACAAGAAACAAACGGAGATTAATAAAGCGGTTTTCATATTTGTTTCATTTAAAGGTTTTAAAGATTTTCTCAGAAGCTTTGTCAAAATATTTCCGCTCTGATTGGGGATAAATTAGAACAGATGTTATAAATTCTCCATTCTTTAATATTGACTTTTCATAAAATATATTCCCAATTTCATTAAATCCTGAAATTACAAAAAAGTCTTTTGCATATTTTTTATAAGTTACTTTGCTGTAAAGCTGTTGGTCACTTTCAAATTCACGCTTGAAATCTATCCCGTTTCCATCCAAATTCCTAAAACTTCTGTAAACCGCTAATGATGATTTGCCATCGTTAGAAGTAAAAAACTGTCCGTCGCCATTATCGGATTCACCCTGCGGAATCAGTTTATCCGGATAATGAATACAAAAATCAAATCTGTTATTGCAATAAACGTTAAATTGAGCTTTCTCCTCTTCAAAATTTTCATCAGTATTTTTGTCAGTAACAGTACGTTGTGTGATTTCTTTTTGTTCTTCTTGATTTTCCAACTGAAGTTTAAGTTTACCCTGCTCGTATTCCAATTTTCTGATTTTTTCCCGGTCTTCTTTACTTTGACAGGCAAAGAATAGTAAGCAGATGAAAATGTATAAGGCGGTTTTCATTTTTGTTTCATTTATTCTGCTAATTCGTATTCCTTACCATTGTATGCATAGTATTCTGTTTCTGCTATCTTCTTTCCTTTATACACACCTGATTTATAAACTTGTATTACGGGTAATCCGTTAACCGTATTTTCTGTAAAAGAGAAAGAACCTTCATATTCTATTATCCTTTGGTAATCATCTTCACCAACAGCTCCGCCATTACTTTCAGAAATAATGATTTCTCCGTCAACTTTTTTTACTATGGAATTATTCAGGTAGTAAAGTGATAGACTTTCTGTGTAATAGCCCTGTCCGGAAAAGCTATTTTGTTCGGCAATTAAAACCCCATCATTTACTTGCTTGACGTGTAAATCATCCTGTTCAGGCGGGTTTCCCCAACCATTTCCACTGCTCCCGAATTTCAGATATTTTTGAGCCATTTTCCATTCGTTACCGGATTTTTCAAATACAAAAGCACTCATTTCAGCTCCGCCTGCGTGGCTCATAAATTCCCGGGACGACGTAAATGAAAGTATAAAGCCTTTATTATCCAACTGAAAATAGTAAACCTCGCTGTATTTATTTTTTTCTAATCCACTGTCATAATCGAAGAATACCGTCTTATTCAATATATTCATCACTTGTGATTTCATTTCTTGCTTTTCGGATAAACTTGCTTTTTGTGCTTTTCCGGTAACTGCAAATCCGATTACGATTACCCATAAAAAGAATGTTTTTTTCATAGATTCTCAATTTATTTGATTAAATATAATATGCTAATTTGGCCCACATATTTCAAGTTCTCGAGTTAATTTGCCGTTAAAAGATTTCCAAGTTCCCTCTCCCATTCCGTATAAGTCACTTGTAACATAAGTGAACTCAAATTTTCCGTCCCATTCATCTGTTCCCGGTTCATTGACACTCATTTCTATTTCCCAATAGTAATACCCTTCCTGATTATCATATTTTTCGACAGCTTTATAAGTTCCTGTAAAAGGTCTTTGGGTTGTATTACCATTTGCAAATAAATTGTCATTACCAAAAACATCTTCGCAAATAAATCCTTTTCTATTGAGAAGTACATTATATCCTTCAATCTTATTATCTTTTACCTTAGTGAAAACAAACTTTATCGGTTTTGAGCTCAATACTCCATATTCTACACTTCCTTCTAAAAATGGCGGTGCTTTGTCACTTGTTTTTACGGCAAAAGCATCAGCGATTTTAATTTTTGATTTATGCATATAACCTTCTATACCGTTGGGTGTTTTTACAAGCCACCAGTTTTCGTTTAAATTTGGGGTAACTTCAAAAATCTCATCTTCATATATTCGGTCAATGATAGCTCCTTCCATATTTGGAGCATTTCTTACGTTTGTCCAGCCGTCTTTGTCAATTATCACGGCTGTTTGTGTTTTGGCAGCCGGGTTTTGGTTTTCATTTTCCTTCTGTCTTAGCTCGTGTTCCTTTTTGGCAAGTTGGTATTCCAACTCTTTCAGCTTTTTATCATCTTCGCCTGATTTTCCACAAGAAAAAATAAATAAATTGATAGCCAATAAGATAAATACCTTTTTCATAAGATATGGTTCTTCATTATTCAATTTCATAATATCTTATGATTTTCCCGTCTTCATCAAATACAATTCTTGTTTTTCCGGGAATTTCATCGGTTTCACCTGAGGGTTTTATATATGTATAGGTAGCATATAAATCATATATATTGTCAGATATTTTCTCAATCAATTTTATATTGATTTTTAAATCAGGGGTATTCTGCCAAATGTTGTTGTATTCGTTTTCTATAAATGATGGTTCGGGGTACTCTGTCTTCCCGAATTGTTCTATATAAGGAGAGAAGTGGTTCATGACCTGATACAAATTCTTATCATTGTTGGCTTTTACCAATTCATAGATAGCGTTTTCATAATCAAATCCAATCCCCGCCATTTTTTTAATATCTTCCCAATAAGTTTTACCTATGAAACCACATAAGCCGAGCAATAAAACAATTCCGAAAATTGTCATTATTTTTTTCAGGGTTTTGTTTTGCGCAGCCTTTTGCCGGTTGTTCAGCTTGTTTACCAACGGGCTTATTTTGTCCTTATCAAACCCTGTTTTTTGCAGGATGGCGATTTCTTCTTTTGCTTTTGATAAATTAAAGTTTGTTTCAATCCTTGATTTTGTTTTTTGATACAATGATTCCTGTGCCTGAAGAATGAAGGCTTTAATTTTTTCAAATTCTTCAAGGTGATTGCTGTTTTTATTTTCTCGCAGAAACTTCAATCGTTTTGATACTTCTGAAACGGCGTTTTCATATCCGTCATCGTTTATCGCATAATTTTTTAGTATAGTTTCCTTTTGTTGTAATTTTATAAAAGGTTCAATAATATTTCCTATTTCAGGAGTATTTAGTTTTTTATACATTTCAGCAATATCCCCCACAGGCAGGTTGATAACCATTTGGATAGCTTCCTCTTTTTGTGAATTTCCCAAAAGTGCTTTTATATAGTTTAGTGATTCTTCGGAAGATAATTTATCTTTTACTTTTTCCAAAAGTGAAAGTGCCCGATTCGCCTGGTTTTCTTCGGTGAGAATATTGGCAAGAGCAGAAACATAAGATGCTTGTTTTTCCTGAGGAATCAAGTTTGCATATTTTTGGAAATAACTGATTCCTTCTTCTGTTCTTTCAAGCCTGACAAGTGTTTTGGTTACACAGAAATGTGCATTATAATGCGTCAGGTCAAGCTCCGTTACTCTTTTAAATTCTTCAAGCGCTTCTGAATATAACTTGCCTTTGTAAAGTTTATTTCCTTTTTCAAATGATGTTACGACCTGATTTTCCATATCTTCATTGAGTTTTAATTATGAAAATAAATCGTCATTGCTGATTTCATTTACAATCGGTTGTTGATGAGGTATCGAATTCAGATTTCCTGAATGTTCAAATTGACTATGTCTCCCAGTTTTCGAATAACGAGCTATTTCTCTTATGCGTACGGTCGTCCTCGGATGAGAAGCGTACAGCTTATTAAAAAAGGCTGCAATGTCGGGTATTTCATTTTCTTGCGCGACGAAAGCATTCATGTTTCCGTCTTTGAGAAGGCGGGAACTTCCAAGTGCCAAAGCAAATAAACCCCTTTGAGAAGCTTCACAGTCACCGCAAAGCATAAAACCTATTCTATCACAGGTGAGTTCACAAGCTCTTGAATAGGCCGAACCGACAAAAGGAATTAACTTGCCGGGAAAAAGAAGAATTCTTTTAAAGGTGCTCAAATGCCCGGCAGCGTGATGCCCGAGTTCGTGCCCTATGATGCTTTCCAGTTCCTTTGTCCTGTCTGTACTTAGTAGCGCATCGACTATACCCGAATTAAGCAGAATATATTTACCCCTGAAAACTTTGGTAGCAAATGCGTTGGTTTCCCTATCGTTTATAATGAATATTCTTGGTAACATTATTCCTAACTGCTGTGCCTGGTTTTGAGCGATTTTGTATATCTCAGGGTATTGATTAGCGTTTACATTGACCGAGTGCCCAAAGATATGTGCTTTAAACCGGATTGAACTCCACCACATAAAAATAGCAATAATTAATGCGATTTGTAAAATTAAAATTATTACCCCCGAAAACATTAATCCTATAACTCTAATAAGATACCCAAATGGTAATATTGAACCAAATACTAATGATAATATTGGCAAGGCAAGTATTATATATACGACTATACTTACAAAAAGCATAATGCCATAATAGGTCTCTTCTTTCGGGTGGCGGATGTTGTTGACAGATAGCATAATTTAAGTTTTAAGATTGATAGGAACTTATTTCAATAATTTTTTCTCCTACGACTGTAATATTGAAATCACGTGAATTTATATACTGGTTTAATTGATTTATGGTTGCGGTTTTCCAGTCTATTGTGATTTGGGAAGATGGCGTAAAGCGGAAGGTACGCAGTTTCGGATTTTGGTTGATTATTTCGTATCCGGGTTCATTGTAATAATGTTTCCGCTGTATGAAGTCAGCAACCAAATAGTAGTTACCATTGTTTTGGTATATGTTTTTAATATAGCACGGTGAATGCGTGTAGGTAACGCCATTTATCTTTGAGTAGGTGATGCCTTCAATCTCAATACTTTTTGGCGGTTCGCCCTGCTGTATCGGTTCAGATAATGATTTTTCCTGCTCTTTAATCTGATGTTCCTGTTTGGCAAGTTTATATTCCATTTCTTTAAGTTTATTCTCTACGTCTCGGTCATTATTTTTGTCACAGGCGTAGAGAAAAATGCAGGTAAAAATGTATAAAATAATTATTCTCATAATGATTATTTTTATTCGCAGTATGCGCAATCTCCAAATTCAAAGTATGTTTGTATGTATTTTTTCTTTGATTTAAATAAAAAATCAAAACGATTTTTCACTTCTCTTTTTTTAGAATAGAAATGAAAATGAATCCTTCATCGCCAATTACCAACGTTGTAAAATATCTGCGTTAAAACAAGCTTTTATAAATAACTGTGCTTGGCTTACTTTTATAATATGCTTCTGCAATTTGTTTGATGTTCTTCATTCGTAATATTTCCATCTCTTTGGCATCTTTTCGTAATTGCTCCTGTTGCTGAAACAATTGTTTATCTTTTTCATCAATTTTTAATGCAATTTCATTAATTAGATTTTCTGCTGTCTGCGCACAGGAAGAAGTAGGATCGATTGTCCCCAAAATATTTAAGGCAGTGCTATATTTTTTATCAGCAATTAGTGATTTTACTTTTTGAATNNCAGATAAGCTTCATCCTGTTTGGATCTGATTTTCTCATAGCATTCACCAACTTCGGAAGGAACCGTATATAATAATGCAATAGCTTCTGAAAAACGTTTTTGTTTGATTAATGAATCTCCATTATTATAGATTTGATCGCAGTTCTCTGTGTAGTACCCTATTATTTTTAATTTCGCATCTTCAAAAAATACTTCCAATTTTTCATTGTATGTGGAAATTTTTGATATGCTTTGATTAACTGCCTGCTCATAACTGTATCCATCTCCTTTTAAAGTTTGAGAATAAGAGGCATAAACTTTCCCGGAATTTAACTCCTTGATAAATAGTCCAAATTCAACATCAATAATATTGACATTTTTCATTCCTTCTACTATATTCTTATCATGAATTTCATACTTTGGATAGATTACAAAATTATTGGTATAGCCTTCACCGGAAATACCATAATTGGTCACCATTTTCTGCATTTTGCTTGCTATTTTTGAAATTTGAGCGTTCGATAAATGTTCAGAATTATCAGGCAAAACAACAGCAAGAGTAATTTTATTTTCAAGGTCAGGATTTTGCCCTTGAGCAATTGAGAAACTTACCAAAATGATTATTAATTTAAAAATATATTTCATGATGAATTATTTTATGGTTACATAAATCGTACTTCTGTTATTATCGGATTTGAAAGGAATATTGATAGATTCCAAGAATGTCTCAATTTTTCTTTCTACAGTTCTCGGTGTATTGTTTTGGTTTGTCTTTGGATCTCTTAACGGATATCTGAATTCTTCAACCATAAGCTGAGTGTCTGTAACAGTAGATATCACAACATAGTTTTTGAAAGCACTTTCATTCAGCCAGTCTTCTATGACATATTTTAATTTTTCATTTTTTGAGGGTACAGTCCTGCTCATAGACCAGTCGGAATCCTGGCTGAATTCAAAAATTATTTTTACGCTTTTACCATTTTCAACAATTTCTCCAAACTTTTCATTCATCATTTCCAAGAAAGGATTGATGCAATTTGTAACAGCTTTGTCTGCAAGTTTGGCAATATCAGTTGTATAATACTTTCCACTTTCGCAGTTTATACTTGAATATGAGGTACCAGAGTGAACATCATTTCCCCGTAAAATGATCTTGAATGAATTACCTGATCCAGATTGAAAATATTCAGTGTCCAATTCAACTATTATATCAGTTCCTGCATTTTGAAAAATTCTGTTTTTGAAATCAGTTTGATTTTCTGACATAACCGCCTCGTCTCTGAGTAAAGCTCTTAATAGCGTTTCAAAATCTTTTGTATCGTAAGCCCGAGCCTTAAATCCTTCAGTCACCGTTGAGATTGCTGTTCTTATGTTAAAATCATTTTCTATTTTGGTTCGTATATCTTCCCCCTGTTTGGTATAAGGTATGACCATAATGCTTGGCTGAATGGTTCTAACTTCTTGTCCAAAAGTTACGAATGACGCAAAAAATATCAATAAAACAAATCTTCCTTTCATACTAAATTCTTTTTGTTATAACCCAAATTTTCTAATTACTCCATTCTCTTCCAAATCCCTTTTTAGAATACTCACATTGATTTTTAAGTCAACAGTTGTGGCATAAATTCCTCTTTTCTTTTGAAATGGAGTTGATTGATAGGATGATGATATAAATGTCTTCATCCGATTATTATAAAAATTATCAAAATAGCTTTGGTTTTTATTGGTAGCTTTGGTTTCATCAATATCAATAAGTGGCTTGCTAAAGTTTGAACTCGGGATTCCTCTAAAAAACAAGTTCTTAAAAGCTGATATTTCAGCATTCTTTATCGATTCTCCTTTGCTTTCTCCATAACCGGTGCTCCTTAATGTAATGGTTTCATACCCATTGCTTGAAACCAGCGCTACCTCAGCCGAAGTGAAACTATAATCCTTTTTACTTCCACAGGAAATCATTATCATTACGATAATTATTGAACCGTATTTTATTATATCTCTCATAATGTTGCTTTACAAACTAATTGAGTATTTGCTGAAAATTTGGAAAGTATTTCAACACCTCCTTTTTTCACTTCAGCCAAACTGATTTCCTCGCCCTGTACCTCTTTTATTTTTACTTTACCGATTAATACTTCACGAGTTATATTTCTTCCATTAACTTCAACTCTTGAAATTTCATAAACATTGAATTCAGAATTCTTTTTTGTTCCCTGGAAAGAACCAACATTCAACAATAAACTTTTAGCTTCATCCTTTTTCACCTCCACAATTTTTATAATTTCTGTTTTCAATGGAAAATACTCCAATATGAATTCATTAATATATTTATCGGTTCTGCTCAAAGTATTTTTTAATGCGTCAGATGGGGTAGAGACTCCGGTTATCCCTCTGGTTAACAATCCTGAAGCAAAGCTTTCAGTTGGCGAAATAGTTTTTGAATGCAAAACCATCCCGGTTTCAACATCCAATACATTTATTGTAAAAGAAATTTTACATTTATAATAGTAACTTCCGGTCTTTTCGTCCACTACCTTAGAATAGGCAACATTATTTAGGTGTCCCGTTACAATTTGTTCTGCTGCCATCATATTTCCCTGTGCAACAATATTATTGTTAATGAAAGATTCATTTTTCTGAACCTCTCTTTCTAATTCTATCTTATTTATTTCACTTCTTTCAACTATTTCAAATCGTTTTGCGGTAATGAAACTCTGTCTTACTTTGTCATAAATAATTATAGCTTCATTTTGAAAATTCGGATCTGCTGATTGAAAAGGAAGTAGAGTTATTACAGTTCTTTCTTGTGAAATAACAATTGAAAAAATCATAATAAGAAAAGAGGATAGTCTAAGTTTCATGTTTCCTGGTTTTTGGTAAATCACTAATTTGTTATCTATATCTAATTACAATTCCAGAAATACTTGCAAAATCCTCAGTGACATTAATTATAGCATTTCCTCCGATAGATGCTGCCTTCTTTTTCAAATCTTCTTGAATTTTCACCTCGGATTTCTTGGCAATTCCGAAACCATTATATTTGTCAGAGCTCACTTTCCCAATCTCGTCATAATCTCTATCCGGCTTTTTACTTAAAAAGATTTCAATAGAATTCGGATTAGTTTGTTCGTACTTTTCATTTGATGTTTGAACAATTGAAGCCGTTTTACAAGAATTTAAACTTATAAATCCAATGACTGCGAATAAATAAATTAATCTTTTCATGTTAATTATGTTTAATGTTATTAGCCCAAATCTCACAACTAAAAACAGCATTTCCATACCTCAATGAAAATTTGGGGTTTTTCAATGCAATTCCAACGTTTTTTTATGAAATTCAGAAGAAAGAGATTGTATAAATTTACAGATTTGAATAGGATAAGGGTTCTTACCTTCTGATATTTTGAGAATTATTTATGATTCATACAGGAAATCAATTCTCTTTTTCACCTCATTTTTATAGGTTGGAGTTATTATAAATTCTTCATTTCCTATTACCAAACGTGCACCATTGATTCGGCCGTTGAAAGTTTCTTCTGACAGATTGACAATGGTCTTGTCATTGATCCGGCAAAAATGATGAGGTAAACTGCCCAGCAGATTGGTAAGTGAAGTATTCATAAAATATTCTTTTCCCTGTCTGGTCTTGAATACGATATAATTTGTGCGGACATTTTCCACACTTGTACCCTCAATTTTCAGTCGGAAGGTTGAAAAATATAGAATATCGTCATACGCAACAGGAACCTTGGTGATTTCTCCGGTATGATTAACCGAGCGGATTTCTTCCTTATATTTTGTAAGCCCCATTACACCTTCCTTTGTTCCGGGTGCTTTTTCACGATATCGACTCAATACGGTTTGAATCTTACGCAACAGTTCCCTGCTGTCCATGTGCGGCTTCGTTTTTACCACAAAATCTTCATGTTGAGTGTTCAACCCTTTGTAAAAAGTTTCATCGTCATCATATTGCGTAACATAAATAAAAGGAATCTTAAATTCACTGTGCAGACGTGCACCCAAATCCAAACCCGTTTCTTTTCCTTTTAAATCTATATCCAGCAAAACCAAATCCGGCCGCTTGTTATTGATTTGTTTAATCGCCTGGTTTACACTCGGAGAATATTCATCCACCGAATAATGCTCCTGAACCAGCGTCATTCTTAATCTTTCATAAAGAATGGCTTCATCCTCAACAATCAAAATATGTGCTTTCATGCGATTATGATTTTTAAGTTTTTGGAAATTCAATTTCAAGCGATACACCATCATCTCCTTTCATCGAAAAATTACCGTTTAACTGCTCTGTCAATAATTTTATAATTCTCAAACCAAATGAATTGGTTTCTTTCACATCAAATCCTGCAGGAAGTCCTTTTCCATTGTCCGACAAGTTCAACAGATAATTGTTTCCCTTTTCTTTCAGAGACACCCATATTTTCCCGGTACCGTTATTCTCAAAAGCATATTTATAAGAATTCGTAAGAAATTCATTTACAATCAAACCAACCGGAAAAGAACGTTCAGCGCCAAGTACAACGGTCTCGGGGATTTCTGTTTTTAATTCAATCTCAGGCTTGTCAAAAGAATGACTGACATTTTCAGCAAGTGTATCGATGTATTTCTTAAGGTATAGGCTTGTAATATTTTTACTGTTATACAGCTGACGGTGAACTTCATTGATGCTGATAATACGGTTTTGCAACTCGTTGAGTTTATCCTGTGCTTTTGCATCGGGCAGTTCCTTTTTTACAACTTCTATAAAGGTGTCAATAATGGAAAGATTATTCTTTACTCTGTGGTGAAGCTCCTTTTGCAGATTCTCGATCTGTTTTTTTTGTTTTCTATTCCGTTGATAAGAAAAGCCTACAACTCCCAATATAGCCAGTGAACCGATTAGGCCGCCTGACAGAAGCCATTTGTTTCGGTTTTCTTTGGTAAGCTGAAGTTGCTGTTCTGCAATTTGTTTTTCCTTCTTTTCGGTTTGGTAGCGGGTTTCGAGTTCAGCTATTTTTAAAACTCCCTCTTTTTTATTTAATTCATCAGTTATAATTGAATATTCTTTTAAATTATCAAAAGCCATTTGGTAAAATCCCTTCTTTCCGGAAATCTCTGCAATTCTATAATATTGATCTTTGAATTCTACTTTATTTAAAGAATTATTGTCAATAATTTCATTCGCCTTATTTAAGTGATCCTGTGCTAATTTTAGGTTTGATTCATTTATATAGTACATAGCCAAATATAAATTGCCATCTGCCAATCCGAACTTGTAATCATTTTCAGATGATTGCTGCAATCCGTCAGAAAACATTTCATAAGCCTCTTTTATTTTGTTAAGTCGGAATTTTTGTAGACCTACTGCATAGAAACTTTTTACAATTCCATTTTTATCATTCACTATTTTATAATGATGTAAAGATTTTTCATAAAATTTTAAAGCTTCCTCATATTTTTCATCATTGGTTTCGGCAATATGACCAAGCAAATTATAAACTTCTGCCAACCCATAACTTTCATCTGTTTTCTCCGCAATTAAAATAGCTTTATTTAAACTTTCTTTTGCTTTTTCAACTTGGTTTAACTGTATATAGTTTGTAGCAATTTGATTATAAATATAAACCATTCCCCTATATGATTTTTCTCTTTCAGCAATCTCCAAACCCTGAATTAAATATTGAATGGCTTCTTGAAAATTATTATCCTTGCCAACCGTAACAGCAAGATTTCGGTATATTAAAATATTACCAGTTTCATTGTTATTCTTCTTATTTAAATTGATAGCCTCTTTATAGTATTCAATCGCTTTTGAGTTATCATTCATCCTTCCGTAGAGGGTGGCAAAATTTTCCAGAATGCCTGCCTCACCAGCACTCCATTTTATTTTTTTATATAAATCAAGGGCTTTGGAATAATATTCAAGCGCGGTCTCATAATCATTTTCAAGAAGAGCAAAAGTCCCTTTCATCCGATATCCCTGCCCCAAATATTTATCGCTAACCCCTCTCGAAAAAGATATTAAACTGTCATTAATCTCTATAGCTTTTTTTTGATCAACACTAAAAGTGAAAACTCCAATCTGAGCCAAAATATGTGCTTTTGCAGTATCCTGCTTTTCTTTAAGAAACTCTTGGTTAAGACTGTCGATCATTTGATTAAGATTTCTTTGACCGGAAAGATGTGAAGACAGCAAAAAGACAAAAAAAATATAAATGGAATTTTTCATTGTTTTAACAGTTTTAGTTTTCCAAATGTAAATGTTAAAATTGTTAAAAAAAAGTGGTGTTGGATCAGATTGTAAAGAAAATAATTCTCACGAATATCAACTATGATTTCATTAACTATTCATCAATCTTCATTAGTTAATCAATTCAATTTCATTCTTACCAGTGAATTGTAGTTATAATTTCTATTCTAAATCTCGCAAAAACTTCCAATTTTAAATCTTTAGATTACCCCATTTTAGATTACCTTTGCACATCTTTAATCAATAAAAAAACATAGCATGCAACTGTGGAACAAATTGAATAAAGAGGAATTGCTGAATAAATTAAGAGAAGAAAACGTTCATTTTGTGACGGTTTCTTTTTATCAATATGCACATATCGGCAATCCTCAGATTTTCAGAGATTATTTATTTCAAAAATGGTTTGAGCTCGGCATCGTCGGCCGGACTTATGTCGCACATGAGGGAATCAATGCGCAGATCGGAATTCCTGCCGATCGTTTTGAAGAATTCAGAAAAACTTTGGACGAAATTTCATTTTTGGAAGGCGTCCGTCTGAATATTGCGGTGGATGAAGCAGATGTTGAATTTCCGTTTTTGAAACTGAAAATCAAAGTCAGAAATAAAATTCTTGCAGACGGTTTGAACGACGACACTTTTGATGTAACCGATCGAGGAAAACATCTTTCAGCTGAGGAATTTAACGAACTGACAGCAGATCCGGAAACCATACTGATCGATATGAGAAATCATTACGAATCAGAAGTCGGTCATTTCAAAGGCGCAATCACGCCCGATGTGGATACTTTCAGAGAATCGCTGCCGATCATTGAGGATGAAATTCTGAAAGGAAACAAAGACAAAAATATAGTGATGTACTGCACCGGCGGAATCCGTTGCGAAAAAGCTTCAGCCTGGTTCAAACACAACGGTTATACTCATGTGCATCAGTTGGAAGGCGGTATCATCAAATATGCAAACGATTGCGAAGACAGAGGTTTGGAAAATAAATTCATCGGTAAGAATTTCGTTTTTGACCAGCGAATGGGTGAAAAGATTTCAGATGATGTGATCGCTCACTGTCATCAATGCGGAAAGCCATGCGACAGTCATACCAATTGCAACAACGAAGCCTGTCATATACTTTTTATCCAATGTGACGAATGCCGTGCGAAATATGACGGCTGCTGTTCAGAAGAATGTACGGATGTGTATCATCTGCCCGAAGAGGAACAGCGAAAATTGAGAAAAGGAAAACTGATCAAAAATAATATTTACAAAAAGGGAAGATCAAAAAAACTGCTTTTCAAAGAAAACAATGAAAAACCGGTTTCTCATTTGACCAATCAGTCATAGCAAATACTTTTTTCATTGATAAACTCAGATTCCGGTCGTTTGATCGGAATCTTTTTTTTAATAAATTCTTTCTGAAAATCAAAAGGCTGATTCAGCCGAATCGCTCCATTTTCTTTGTTTGAAATAATTCCTATTTTTACAATTGATCAAAATTTACAGAAATGAAAAAACTGACTTCAATAATCTTAATTGCGCTTGCTGCAATCGGTTTTGCACAGGAGGACATCAATTATCAGATTCCGCCGCCCGAAATACTTGAGCTGGTGGACTTTCAGCGTGCACCGACCATTTCGATGGACAGCAAAAAAGAACAGATCGTGTTTATGTATCGGAATACCTATAAAACGCTTGCCGAAATTTCTGAAGACGAAATGCGTCTGGCGGGTCTCAGAATCAATCCGAAAACCAATATTTCGAGCACGGTTACTTATGTGAACAACATCCAATACAAAAGATTTAAGGATAAAAATCCGGTTCAAATCAAAGGTTTGCCCGAAAATCCGAGACTGGCAAATTTTGCATGGAGTCCCGACGAAACCAAAATAGCTTTTACACATACTGCTCAAAACGGTGTGGAACTTTGGTTTGTCGATTTCAAAACGCTGACTGCGAAGAAGTTGACAGATGCGAGAGTCAATGCAAATTTAGGGAATCCGATCACCTGGTTCAAAAATGAAAATTCAATTTTGGTCAGAATGCTGCCAAAAGACAAAAAAGAACTGGTTGACACCAAGACCGCTCTTCCGACCGGTCCGATCGTTACGGTGAGCGACGGAAGTCTTGCACAAAACAGAACTTATCAGGATTTGCTGAAAAACAGAGCGGACGAAGAAAATTTTGACATACTGACCACCTCTGAATTATACAAAATTGACCTGAACGGAAATTCAAAACTTTGGAAAGAAAGAGCTATTTATAACGGTGAGATTTTTTCGCCTGACGGAAATTATATCATGATTTCGACCATAGAAAGACCCTATTCGTACATCGTTCCGCTTGGCAGATTTCCGCTGGTTACAAATATTTATGATCAAAACGGAAAGCTGATTACAGAATTCAATCAAAAACCGCTGATTGAAGATATGCCCAAAGGTTTTATGGCGGTACAAACCGGAAAAAGATCGATCAGCTGGCGTGCCGACAAACCGGCGACTTTGATTTTCGCCGAAGCTCTGGACGGTGGAGATCCTGCCAATGAAGTTGAATTCAGAGATGAAGTTTTTCAGATCGAGGCGCCATTTAACGGAAAGCCTGAATCCATTGCAAAAACCATCGGCAGATATTCGGGCATCACCTGGGGAAATGAAAATTATGCTTTGATGCATGATTACTGGTGGAATACAAGAAATACAAAAACTTATCTGATCAATCCTTCTGATTTTTCGCAAAAACCAAAAATCATTGAGGACAGAAATTATCAGGACCAGTACAGCGATCCCGGAACGCCCGAAACAAAAAGAAACGAGTACGGCCGCTATGTGCTGGATATTCAGGACGACAATATCTTTTTGCTGGGAGAAGGATTTACTGAAAAAGGACAATTTCCGTTTGTGGATGAATTGAATTTGAAAACACTGAAGGCCAATCGTTTGTATCAGTCAAATCTGACCAATAAAAAGGAAGACATCAGTTCGATTCTCGACATTAAAAAAGGTGAGATTCTGGTAAGGATGGAATCAAAAAATGAATATCCGAATTATTATGTCAGAAATATAAAGAAAAAGACTGCTCCGGTTCAGATTACATATTTTGAAAATCCGTTCAAAAAGATTGAAAATGTGCACAAAGAAGTGATCAAATACAAAAGAGAAGACGGTTTGGAACTGTCAGGAACACTGTATCTGCCGGTCGGTTATGATATCAAGAAAAAGGAAAAACTGCCGATGATCATGTGGGCTTATCCGGCAGAATACAAAGACAAGAGCAGCGCCGGACAGACAACATCCAATCCGAATGAATTCACTTTTCCGTATTACGGTTCACCGATTTATTGGGTGACAAGAGGTTATGTGGTGCTTGACGATGCCGCATTTCCGATTGTGGGTGAAGGCGATGAAGAACCGAATGATACTTTTGTCGAACAACTGGTTGCCAATGCAAAGGCAGCGATAGACGCAGTGGATAAATTGGGTTATATCGACCGAAACAGAGTTGCAGTCGGCGGACATTCTTATGGTGCATTTATGACTGCAAATCTGCTTTCTCATTCAGATCTGTTTGCGGCCGGAATTGCAAGAAGCGGCGCATATAACCGTACGCTGACACCTTTCGGCTTTCAGAGCGAAGAAAGAAATTATTGGGAAGCACCCGATATTTACAATACCATGTCGCCATTTATGCATGCGGACAAAATGAAGACGCCTTTGCTTCTGATTCACGGAAATGACGACAACAATTCAGGGACTTATACGATGCAGAGCGAAAGATATTTCAATGCGCTCAAAGGTTTTGGTGCTCCTACCCGACTGGTAATCCTTCCAAAGGAATCACACGGTT
>JRYL01006197.1_pt1 | contig 21363 bp, 17 predicted proteins | sample 235391 | NCBI WGS metagenome assembly JRYL01 (sample SAMN03074223, study PRJNA261481) | activated sludge metagenome | biome: Wastewater Treatment Plant; feature: Wastewater; material: Activated sludge; isolation source: activated biomass of a wastewater treatment plant treating wastewater from... ...
TCATTTTACGGGTGATTTCTCTGCGATTGAAAAAGCAAACAATCTGCTGTCAGCGCTGATCGACAACAACATTCAGAGCAAAACCAGAAATCTGAACATCGATCCGAGAACGGTTGCCTGGAAAAGAGTGATGGACATGAACGACCGCAGTCTTCGTCATATCGTGATCGGTCTGGGCGGTTCCGCAAACGGGATTTCGCGCGAAGAAGGATTCAATATTACGGCAGCATCAGAAGTGATGGCGATTTTGTGTATGAGTCATGATTTTGAAGATTTGAAGGAAAGACTCGGCAATATTTTTGTCGGTTATACTTTTGACAAAAAACCGGTTTTTGCACGCGATCTGAATGCTGAAAACGCAATGGCGATTTTGCTCAAAGATGCAATCAAACCCAATCTGGTTCAGACTTTGGAAGGAAATCCGGCGATACTTCACGGCGGTCCGTTTGGAAATATCGCACAGGGGACCAATTCGATCATCGGCACTAAAATGGGTATGTCGCTTTCAGATTATGTGGTGACCGAAGCAGGTTTCGGTGCAGATTTGGGTGCTGAAAAATTTCTTCATATCAAATGTCATTACGGCGGTTTCAAACCCGATGCCTATGTGATTGTTGCCACCGTCAGAGCTTTGAGATATCAGGGCGGTGCGGTCCAAAAGGAAGAATACGGAAAACCGAATTTGGAAGCCGTAAAAAGCGGAATTGAAAATCTGAAAAAGCACATTGAAAACGCTTTCAAAATGGGGCTTCATCCGCTGGTTGCCATCAATCATTTTCAAACCGATTCTGATGAGGAAATCGAATTTGTAAAACAGGCGTGCAGCGAAATGAATGTGAAAGCTGTGATTGCAAAGGAATTTACGCTTGGCGGCGACGGCATGAAAGAACTTGCACATGCTGTGGTCAAAAACATTGATTCAAAAAGCAGCAGTTTCAGACGGATTTATGAAGTTGACCGTCCGGTGGAAGAAAAAATCGAAACCATATCAAAAGAGATCTACGGTGCTGACGGTGTCACCTACTCGATCAAAGCAAAAAATCAGCTCAAATCAATTTATGAACTCGGTCTTGACCGGCTGCCGATCTGTATGGCAAAAACCCAGAAATCTTTGAGCGACGACGAAAGAAAGATCGGCCGTCCGACCGGATTCAAAGTCAATGTGCGCGAATTTGAATTTGCTGCCGGCGCAGGGTTCATCATTCCGATTCTTGGCGACATCATGCGTATGCCGGGTCTGCCTGCAACGCCCGCCGCGGAAGGAATGCATATTGACAAAGAAGGCGTGATCACCGGTCTCAACTGATTGTTTTTTTTAAGTTAAATTCAAAAAAAAAGAGAGCCTTTTCGGGCTCTCTTCTTTTTACTGTTTCCAAAATCATTATCTGATCACTGCAGAAATACTGTATTTTGGCTTTTCTGAATTCTGATTCAGACTGCTGCTCAGTATCATAGAATTTTTTCCTTTTGTATAGACAACCGAGCTTGAATTTCTTCCGCTGTTTTTTCCTGTTTTTTCATAACCTGCAGTTTTCAGCTGATTTTCAAATTCATAAAAATCATCACGACTGTCAGTTTCCCAACGGATCACCGGATTTTTTTCAGACGCCGAACGCTCATATCCGATCTGATTTTTCACAGCTGACTGTTTGTTGTATTGAAAAAGTTCGGATGCACCGCCTCTGCCGAGATCGGTTCTTTCCAGATAAGAATAATCCTTGTTTTCAACCGCTTTTTTAAAATTCTGATAATTTCCGCCGGCCAGCATTTCCATATCCAAAACCGAAAAACTCTGACCAAAACCAGCTGCCGATATCATCAGCACCGCAAGCATAAATATTTTTTTCATCATTGATTTTTTTTCTGACAGTTTTCCAAATAATCTGCCAGTTTTAACAATCGGTTTATGATTTAAATCCTGTTTTTGAAATTAATTTGGCTGAAATTTTAAACTGCTGAATTCAGGTTAATATCTTTCAGTTTTTAAGAAACCAATGACTGTATAATTCCCGGTTCTGCTCTTTCAGTACAGGTTTCAATTTTTCTTTTTCCATGATTTCCATAAAAAAAGAAGGCGAAACCTTTGCTACCGATTTAAATGCACGTGTAAAACTTTGACGGNNGGTATATTTTCTTTTTCCGGGTTTTGTTTTCAGTTCATCAATCAGATGATTAATTCTCAATTCATTCAAATAAGAATTGAAATTTTTGCCAAGCTGTGAGTTGATGGTTTCGGAAAGATAGTGACGGTTGGAGTCCATTTTTTTGGCCAGAATCTCCAATGTCAGGCCTTTTTGCAAATAACCCTTTTGAATCTCAAAATTTTTTAATTTTTCAAGCAGTTCAACCGTTTTTTCATCATCCAACTGTGCAGACTTTTTGTTTTTCTGTTTTAAGTCTTCGGTAATGGAATCAATCACCGGACGTTCCAAAAGTTGCCGGATTTTCAGTTTCAGCTGTTTGTTTTTACGATTTACTTTATACAGCCAAAAAACAGTGCCTGAAAGCAAAAAGCCGGCTGTAATTAAAAAAACCATATAAAAAGATGACTGTGCCTTTTTGCTTTTTTCAAGTTTTTTCTTTTCTGACAGCAATTGAGCCGTTTCAAATTCTTTCTTTTGATGCAGTGTCGTATTCAGATATGCAAAATCTGTTTCAGTCAGTTCGTTGATTTCCAGTAAACGGCTTATATAATGCAACTGCTGATCTTTGTTCTTTTTTTCTTTGTAGTGAGTAAGCAAAATCTGCTGTGCTTCCCTGAGTTCGGGATTGATGTAATTTCTTGCCAGAAAAACAGAATCTACTTTCCGAAAATAAACAAGTGCATTCTCCTTTTGATTCATTGCCATATAATTCTTTCCGATATAAAAATCACAAACTGCCACCCAGTCAAAATTATCTTCTTTGTCAAACATCGGAACCAGACCGTTTAAAGTTTGTATTGACAGATTGTATTTATTTTCGTAAAACTGCTGTATGCCAAGCGATTTTTCAATCAGTGCTCTTTCATACCAAAATTCTTTATCATCAGATTCTTTTAAACCTGTTTCAATCAGTTCTCCTGATTTTTTAAATTCTCCTTTTGACTGATACAAATTTGCCAGACGGTGAAGTGTAAAAAGATAATATTTCCGGTTGTTGTATTCCTCGTTGGGATGGGTGGAAGTTTTGATGGCTGCAAAAAAATGAGTTTTGCATTCCTCGTATTTTGTCAGTGCTATATCTGTATTGCCCAAATAAGAATTGACCAAGGCAAGACTATACAAAGCTTTGTACTTCTGAAATTCGTCTTTACCATTCTTTAAATAAGATTCCGCTTTATAATATGCGTCCAAAGACAAACGATAATCTCTTAAATTATAAAAAATCACACCTTTTGAAATCCATGCGCTTCCTAAAATATCATTGTCTTTTGCCTTTTCAGCTGCCCAAACCATACTATCTGCATAGGCGAGTTTTTCGGACAATTGAGAATAATTTGCAGCAGTTCTATAGCCTGAGAACAACTGTTTGGCATTGTTTTCTATTTTGGCTTTTAGGATTAAAGCCTTTACATAAACCAGAGCTTCGGGTTTGTTTTTATCCAATGAATGGTATTTTTCTTTCAGCTCTTCGTATGGCAATTGCGCCAAATCTGAAAGTTTTTGACCAAACACCAATTTACCGTTCAGAAGGACCAAAAATATAATCCATAAAAACAAACCAAGCCTTTTCATCTGAATTTCATGATTAGATGTCTAAATGTAATTAAAATTCACACTTACAGTAATAGGATTTTAGTTAAGATTTCAATTTTTTGAATTTAATAATTTAAATGGTTAATTATCAGATAATTAATATACCAATTCAGATGTAACAATTCATCAATTGTTACGTAGCAATTGATGAATTCAAACAACAACCATTTGTATATCAGTAAATTAAATAAAATCTTCGAAGCATCAAAAATTAAAGAAAATGAAGTTCAGAAGAGAATTTATATGGAAATTACTTGCACTATTATTTCTTTCTACAGTTATAACAAGTTGCGCAGAAGATGATGAAATCTACAGTCAAACAACAGAAACTGCAGATTCAGTGAATGAAACGGAAGATAGTGACCCACCTGATAAAGATGATGGACAACACAAATATGGAAATAATGAAACAAAATAACTATGGTTTATAACAAACTCTAATTCTCAGTTGTCCGTTCTATGCCATCCGCATTATGGAGAAGAAATAAAACAAAACGTTTCAACATAGTAATAGAAAACTTAAACTGTACAGGGCAAAAAAATATCGTCTAACTGTTCCAAAGCCATTGAAATTGCCCGATGACGTAAAAGTCAAAATGGTGGAGGAATAAAAATTTTAATTAACATGAAAAAAATTATTTTATTGGCATTTGCTGTATGTACAGTAATGCTATTATCGTTTACAAATCACAAATCTTTTACAGATTTTGATTTAACTTCTCCAGCAGGATTTACCATTGCCAAAGACTTGCAAGAATTAAAGCAACTCTTGAGGACAAACACAGATTCCGAAATTGTTAGCATTGAATATAAAGATGCAGAAAACTATAATTTAGCTACAATAACTTTTACGGAAAATAATGGTAAAACGATTTCAAAATTGATTGTTAGAACAAAAGAAGGAAATGGATATAGTTCAAAAGTATTCAGTTGTTCTGGTTGTTCAAACGAGTGTGCGCCAATTTATGTTGAAAGTCCCAGTGGAAATTTTGTTAAATGTACAAAAGCATGCTGTATCCTTAATGTAGGAGATGGAGACGACCCAATAGGTTCTGAATAATAAGATTGCCAAATTCTCCAGTTTTTGGAGAATTTGGCTTATTTTTATAAAAATAAATCGATTATGTACAAATTACTGATTGTTTTGTCGCTTTTTATTTTTGATTTCAAAATTGCATTGGGTCAATCAGATGAAATGATTGAAATCGTTTATGAAGCGCGTGTGATTTACGATCTGGATCAGGTCGAGGTCTTTGGAAAAAGCATAAGGAATACTGATTTTGAGAAAGCATATAGGGAAGTTGAAAAAGAAAGATTTGAATTCAATATGCTGCTCAATTCGAACAGTTCTTATTTTGAACCGATCAAAAAGATTGACAACAATCAGTATGAAAATATGTCTGATCCGGGAAAAATAAAAATCATACCAACGCTTGGAAATCCTACTTTTAAAGATCTTAACAAAGGAATTTATTATCTGAGCAGTGATTATACCGGCGAATTGGTCTATATCAGCGAGTCAATTCCGGAATACAATTGGGAAATTCAAAAAGATACAAAAGAAATTCTGGGTTATGAAGTCAGAAAAGCGGTTTGCACGTTCAACAACAAAGGACTGACCGCCTGGTACGCGCCAAAACTGCCATACAGCAACGGGCCAAAACTGGTCGGCGGTCTGCCCGGTCTGATTCTTGAGCTCGAAACCGATAATATAGGCGAGGACAAAGCAACACATATTTTTACAGCAAAATCAATAAAAGTAAAATCAAAAAGCTCAAAACTCGATAAATTCGGACCAAAGAAAAATTCAAAAATCATGACCAGAGCAGAATTCAATATTGAAGTTGAAAAGATTAAAGAAAAACAAAAAGAATTTTTCAAATCTGATGCAGTTGACAAAGACTAATCAAAAACCAATCTTTAACAAACCTGCTGTAACAAATCCAAAAAACAGGATACTAATTCCGAAAAGAATCTCAATGCACAAATCCGTTCTGTATCTTTCATTTATCTTTGGAATGATTTCTTCAGTTCTGTTTGCACAAAACGACTGCAAACTCAGAGGCGAAGTACGCGACAGTCTGAATCTGCCCATTTTTGATGCTTCGGTTTCAGTCTTTAATTCAAAAAATGAAGGCGCCGGATTTGGTTTTACAGACAACGAAGGTTTCTTTTCAATCGATCTGCCCTGCGGTCAGGATTATGATGTTGAAATCGAACATTTTGATTTTGAATCTTATGAACAAAAAGTTCATCTCGACAAATCCAAAACACTGAAATTCAAATTGAAGAAAACTTCGATCACACTTGGTGAAGCAGTGATTCAGGCAAGAAAACCAATAACGGTCAAAGGTGACACCATCGAATATGATGCGGATTCGTTCAGAACGGCTGCAGATGAAAATTTGGAGGATCTGCTCAAAAAGCTGCCCGGTCTTCAGGTCGAAAACGGAAAGGTGTATTATGAAGGAAAAGAAATTACAACCATCAAAGTCGGAAATCGTGAAGTGCTCGGCGGAAATACAAAACTGCTGACCAAAAATCTGCCCGCCGATGCGGTTGACAGAATACAGCTCAATAAGAAGTTTAAAGCAAACCCTTTTTCTAATTCACTGTCTGACGATGAGGAAGCGATGCTCAATATCGAGCTGAAAGAAGACAAAAAAAGTCTGCTGTTCGGCACGCTGACAGAAGGCGGTGATGCCGACAAACACTATGATGTGCAGTCAAAACTGTTTTATTTCAGCCCGAAAACCGATATGACTTCGATTACCGATTACAATACCTACGGGAAAGAAGTGTTTACCACAGAAGATTATTTTACATTTCTCGGCGGTTTTTCTGAATTTATGGAGGACGGAAGCAGTTTCTCGATTCGTGAAGAGCCCAACCGGATCAGTCTGGGAACCGCTCAGAATGCGGCTGAAATGGATGCTTTCCTCAGTGCGCTTCACTTTGGATACGAACCCAACAAAAAGGTTTTTACAAACGGTTTTCTTTTGTTCAATTACAATGATCTGAGTTTTCAGTCCACCCAGGAAAGAATTGGTGAAAACATGAATTTCAGAGATGAAAACAGAAACGACCAGCGGCTGCTTTCCACACTTGGCAGATATCGTCTGGATTATACACCGAACAACCGAGAACAGTGGAAATATCGTGCAACATTCAATTATCTCGAAAACGACAGCAGACAGTTTGCAAATACTTTTCTGAATGATGTTTCGACCGGCGAAAGGGACAATATCCTAAAAAACAATTCGCTCAGTTTCAGACACAATCTGTCGTATATCCGTAAAATCGGAAGCAATGACAACCTCGGAATCTACGTCAGACATCAGTTCAGCAATCAGCGCCCCGATCTGATGATTACCGCAGATACGGTTCCGCTGGTCATAGACAGCATTGGTTTTTTTGATCTGAAACAAAACAAAAGACTGAAAATTCAAAATCTGCAGGTGTATGGGATTTACAATCACCTGATTACAAACACCAGCAATCTGAGGATTAAAATCGGTTCAAATTTCAGCTGGCAGGATCTGGGCAATAAGATTTATGAATCAGATCAGCTGATCAGCCAGAATAATTTTCTGACCGATTCAAATTTTGATTTCACAGAATTGTACACCGATCTGACTTACACCAAAAAATGGGGTGCATTCAAACTCGATGCAGGTTTTGGACTGCATAATTTCAGAGAAAGCACTCAAACCAAAAACGGTTCCCATTCGCTCAATCTGACCCGAATATTGCCGCATGCAGCGCTTGAAATCAAACCGAACAACTCTCAGAACATCCGTCTGTCGTATAATCAAAATTACAAACTACCCAATCTGACCGATCTTTCGGACGGATATGAAGTTGAAAACTATTATTCGGTTTACAGCGGTTTTCTCGGTCTGAAACAGTCGCTTTATCACAATGCAAATCTGAGTTACGGATATTTCAATTCTTTCAGTTTTCTGAGTTTTTATACCGGTTTGAATTACAGCCGTATCGTTGACAACATTCAGTCGCGATCCGATATGAGCGTGATGCCTCAGCACAATTCGCTGATTAACAATCCCGAAAAAGATCAGACGCTGTCGTTTTATTTTGGCGGACAGAAAAGATTTTCAAGATTTTATTCATTGAGTTTGAATTCAAATATCTCTTATCTTCAGTATTTCACAACCATCAGAAGACCCGAATTTGATTCGGGTGGAAATATGAATGTGGTTGACAGTCAGACCGAAAACAGTTCGCTGAGTCAGAATCACACACTGACCAATAAATTCAAAATCAAAAAGAAAATTGAATTTGATCTGGGTCTGAATTATTCTTTGAGTAATTTCAAATCGCTGGTCGATACCAAATTTGAAACCTGGCGTCCGTTTGGAAGGCTTGCCTGGTCGATTTCGGACAAATTCCTTTTCCAAACCGATTATTCTTACAATCTTCAATACACTGACAACGAGCTGATCAATAAGAATCAGGCGCTGAATGCATCGCTTCGTTTCCATGTGGCAAAGGCAACCTATCTGACATTGATCGCCGGAAATCTTTTGGGCGACGACCGACTGGTAAGTTCAAGTTTTGATGCAACGACCAATCAGACGATCATTAACACACGAGAGCTTTTGGGAAGATACTTTTTGGCGCAGTTGAGGTATAAGTTTTAATTGAGTTTCAAGTTTCAGGTTTAAAGTTTCAGGTTAGACATGAGACGTGAGACTTTTAGATGTGAGACTTTTTTTCCGATAAAATCCGAAAACCGTCACATCGAGTGTTTTTCGGAGCGCAGAGGAGAAAAATGTATCGAGATGCGACGGTGGGTTTTATAAACGGTTCTCGATACGAGCGCTTCAGGAAATTGTTGATTGTACTTCCATTTTGATAAAATCATTATTTCTGCAATGAACTGATTTTCTTTAAAAAGCGCTCACTCGAACTGACGAACGGGAAATTTGTTTCAGGTTTAAGATTCCAAATCTTTTTGAAACATTAAGAAAGTTAAGATGATTAAGGTTCATTAAGTTGCATTGGAAACCGGATGAATCATATTGTCCTCTTCTGCGCGTTTTGCGAAATTCCTTTGCAGCCTTTGCGTGAAAAAAATCACTTATTTAAAAATTAAAAAATTATTATCCCAGAAAATGCTCTTCCGCGTCTTCAGACGCAGGAAGCAGCGAAAGACTGTCTTCAGACAGTCAAAAAAGGAAGTAAATAATTGATTCCCGGTCTGAAGACCGAATGTCACCCTCACTTTGTCTGAAGACGAGTGAGAGCAGATTAAATAATTAAAATGAATACGACTGATTTAACTTTTCCAAAGTTTCAAACTTTGGAAAAGTTTGGTAAAAAGAGGTCAACACTAATCAGTGATTTTCAACGTACAGCACCCGACACCCTACGCCCAGCATCCAACCTCTCAAAGTCTAATGTCTCACGTCCAAAAATCTAAAATCTAAAATCTCAAATTCTCCACTTCAACCGGTTCCATTCCCTGTCTGAAAATCCTTGCGGTCAGCGGTCCTTTGAGCACAGCACTGCCCTGCTTTACTTCTATCCAGCTGCCTTCTCTCAAACCGACAACCGGCTGTGAATTGAATTTGTGAAATTCATAAATCCTGGTTTCACGGGTTTCGCCTTTGTGTTTTGAATTCGGATCGGGATCGAGATAATGCGGATTGATGTTGAAAGGCAAAAATCCGAGCGCTTCAAAACTCGGCGGATAAACAATCGGCATATCATTGGTCGTACCGATGTCGATGCCGCAAATATTACTTCCGGCGCTGGTGCCCATATACGGAATTCCGTTTGAAACCGCAGTTTTCAGCTCATTGATCAGATCGAGTTCATACAGCGTTTTAAGCAGCAGAAAGGTATTTCCGCCACCGATGAAAATTGCCTTTGCTTTTTGAATCGCTTCTTTCGGATCATCAAATTCATGCAGCCCGATGACTTTGATTCCTTTTTGTCCAAAAGCTTTTTTGGGTGATTCCGTATATTCGTCATAAGTCGCACCCGACGGTCTGGCATAAGGAACAAAAAGAATTTCATTGGCATTTAGAAATTTAACCGCATCGTCGATGATGTATTCGAGATAACTGCTGCCAAAAACCGTACTGGTACTGGCTGCGAGCACTCTGTATTTTGGATTGATTTTCATCTGTTTTGAATTTTACAGTAAAATTAAAGGATTATTTTCAGTTGCAGTTGTCAAATTGGTTTATAACTTGCGTCAAAAATTCAGATGCGGATAATTTCACTGGTTCCTTCCATCACCGAAACACTGATCGATCTGGCACCCGAAATGGTGGTCGGAAGAACCAAATTCTGCATACATCCCGCTGAATTTGTCAAAAAACTTCCGGTAGTCGGCGGTACAAAAAGTTTTCATATCGAAAAAGTCAGAGCGCTAAAACCCGATCTGGTCATAGCCAACAAAGAGGAAAACGAAAAGGAATTTGTTGAAGAACTGATGAAGGATCTGAAGGTTTGGGTGACCAATATTGAAACGCTTGACGACAATTACAGTCTGATCCGGGAACTTGGAGAAATCACCAATCAACAGCAGAAAGCAGAAGAAATCTGTCAGAAAACAATTTCGATTTTTAAAAATTACAAATTGAAAAATCCGGTCAAAGCGGCTTATATGATTTGGCGGAAACCCTATATGACCGTTGGCGGAGACAATTTTGTAAACCATCTGCTCGAGACCATCGGTTTTGAAAATATCTTTAAAGACAGATCCAGATATCCCGAAATAATTCTGGATGAACTCTGTCCTGCTGATGCGATTTTGCTTTCAACTGAACCTTATCCGTTTTCGGAAAAACATATACCCGAATTCAAAAATGTNNTAATAATGATTAATTGGTTTTATTGATTTAGGTTAATTTTAATTAAAGCGGACTGCATTAACTTTGCATTCAAATCATTCACAATGGAAATTCATATTTGGTCGGATGTCAGATGTCCGTTTTGCTATGTGGGCAAAAGAAAATTTGAAAAATCAATTGAAAATTTCGAACACAAAGATAAAATCAAAGTGCATTGGCACAGTTTTGAACTCGATCCGAACATCAAAACCGAACCCGAGGTTAATTCTGTAGATCATTTGGCGCTGAGCAAAGGAATCAGTCGTGCAAATGCAGAACAGATGATGGGTCATGTGCTGAAAACTGCAGAAGATACCGATCTTGTTTTTAATTTTGACAAATCGGTTGTTGCCAATTCATTCAATGCACACCGACTGATTCAGTTTGCACAGTCAAAAGGATTTGGGAATCAGATCGAGGAAGCAATGTTCAAAGCGCATTTTACAGACGGAATCAATATTGACGACAAACAAGAACTGCTGAAAATTGCAGAAAGCATCGGTTTGGATAAAGAAGAAACCAAATCGGTTTTGGATTCAGATCAGTTTTCTGATGTGGTCAGAGAAGATGAAATCAATGCACAGAAACTCGGCATCAGAGGTGTACCTTTCTTTGTTTTTAACAACAAATACGCAGTTTCGGGCGCTCAGCCTGTCGATGTATTTGACGAGGTGCTTGAGACCAGCTGGAAAGAATTCAACCAATCGGACAGTCCGTTTATCGTCAGCGAAGGTCAAAGCTGCGATGTGGACGGCAACTGTGACTGATCGGTTTATGCCTTAGCGGGTACTTCTTTAAGTTTGTTAAATTGCTTTTTCTGATAGGAATAGGCAATCAGCACAATGATGATCAGAATGATTTGTCCCAATATGGATTCAACTGTCGAATAGATTCCGAGCCAGTCTGCCTGTATCCATGACGGAAGTGCGTGAATGGATATCAGTCCGCTTTCCTGAAGCGAATGGATTCCCTTTCCGGTCAGTATGAATGCGAGCAATACAACAAGCCATGATGAATAGAGGAACAGTTGTCTGATCGGAATTTTGCTCGAATATCTCATAAAGAAAAATGCGATTACAAAAAGAATCACCACCGCCGCCAGTGAACCCAGTCCGATGGCTGACTGATTGTTTGCATCTGCTTCCAGACTGATTGCTTTCAGGAAAAGTATCACTTCAAAAACTTCGCGGAAAACCACCATAAATGAAAAAGCAGCCAAACCAAACATTTTGTCTTTATCGAGATAGACCCCGATTTTTTCTTTGATAAACCGCTGCCATTTCCTCGCATTTGAATTGTTGTGCAGCCAATAACCCGCCCACAGCAGGATGACAACTGCAAACAGAGAAATGGCACCTTCCATGATTTCACGGTTTTTACCGCCGAATTTGATGATGTAATCAGACAGGAACCAGCCGGCAATTCCCATTGCGACTGCCAATATCCAGCCCGAATGTATCCACGGTGCCGCCTTGTGCGCACCCAGTTTTCTGGCAATCACGATGACGATGAACAGAACCAGAAATGCTTCCATTCCTTCTCTGAGCATGATTGAAAGCGACAATATAAAGGTCAGCCAGTAATTCAGCTGCTGGCTTTGCATCATCTGTTCTCCGCGATCGATCATCCGGAGTGCTTTTTCAATTTCGTTTTGAACCAGCTGCGGCTGTCCTTTTTTGCCGACAAACTGTCTCACCCGCATCATCTGCTGTTACAGATTCATTGTGAATGACGGATTGATAGACCGGAGTCTTGATTCCGCAGGTTCAATTCCTTCGAGATAAGCAATCAGTGCATCTTCTTTTGCTGAGGAAAAATCACCCTGATCGTATTTTGTAAATGCCGAGTTCAGTCTGCTTCTTGCGATGTCCAGACTGCCGGTCGAATTTGCAGTCGGTTTCAACAGTCTCAGCGCCTGCAATTCTTCCGAATTATCTTTAATTCCGAGTGAATTTTCCAATTCCATATCAGAAAGTGTGGCAAGCTGTTTCAAATCAGTTTTTTTGATTTGAGCATCAAAAGTCTTTCTCAGTTTGGCTGTATCTGTATTTTTGGTATTGAAACGAAGCGATTTCACATAGAAAGCAAGATCCCAATATTCATCTTCTTTCAGATCTGAAAATGGAACCATGGCTGTGCCCGGAACGCCAAGTTTGATGGTATTGTATGCCTGATAGGGTGAAATTTCCTTCATCAGTTCATTGTCCAAAAAATTTGAAGGCTCCGGATCAAGTCCGACTGCATTCAGTCCGTTTCCGTCTCCTTTGATTCCGTGGCATGAAGCACAGTTTGCAGCATACAACTTTTGACCGTTCAGCTGGCTGGGCCAGATGCTCGGTGCTGTTTTCAGACCGGTAACCTGGATGATTTCATCTTTGATCTGTCCTGCGGCGATGTTGACAGCGGCTTCGGGTCCTTTTTTATTGATCAGATCGATCAGCATTCTGATTTCAGAAATCAGATTCGGGCTGTCTTTGAGCAGTTTGGCTGATTTTTCAGTCAGCTGAAGCACCTGCTGTGAGAACTCAATCATTTCTTCATATTCCTGCTCATTGATGATTTTGCCGTCTTTCACGCCCATCGGATAATCACGTGAAATATATCCGAGCAGATGGATGATGGTTTCAAGATTTTTAGAATCTGAACTGTTCGAAACATTTTCGGCCTGAGCCGTTTGACCGAAAGAAAATGAAACAACAGTAAGAAGGAAGAGAGAAAATATACAGCGCAATGAAAAAGTCCGGATCATTAATTTAGATTAAATAAAAACAATTAACTCAATGCAAATTTAACCAATCCGATCAAATAAACACCATAAAGACAATGTCTGAAATTCTAAATTTTTATAAATTTTCTGCGGTTAAATTAATCCCGCAAACCAAAACGGGTTCAACACCAGCTAATCTTTCTAAAATGAAGAATCAACCCGCTCGGTATGAAAATTGATGGAGTGAGAAAATCAAAATATTTTGACAGAACAACTGATGATCAACCCAATACTTGGTTTTATTAATCATTTATTCTTAAATAAATAACAGTCAAAATGAAAACAACCGTCTTAGTTATGCTTTTGCTTGTATCCTTCCAAAGTTTTCGGGCGGATAATATTGCAGCAAAAACCGATGGATTCGAACCCATGTATTTTCCGCCGGTCTCAAATGACAACTGGGAAAGTGTTACGCCTTCACAATTGGGCTGGGACACAGCCGCAATCGAGGATCTGAAAAACTTTCTCACCCTGAAAAACACCAAATCCTTTATGATACTGGTGAACGGGAAGATTGCAATGGAAGAATATTTTAACGGACATTCCGCCTCTGCATACTGGCAGTGGAACAGCGCCGGAAAGGCACTTACATCGGCTGCCATCGGTATTGCACAACAGCAAGGACTGCTCGATATCGATGACAAAGTATCAAAATACCTCGGCAAAGGCTGGTCGGCTGAAAGCGCTGAAAAAGAAGATCTGATCACCATCAGAAATTTGCTCAGCATGACTTCAGGTCTGAACGATCAAAAACAGATCGTGAAGCGTCGCAATCTGACTTATCTGGCAGATTCAGACAGCAGGTGGTCATACAGCAATGTTTTTCAACTGCTTATGAAAGTTATTGAATCTGCAGGCGGTCAGGATTTTAAGACTTATTTTGATTCGGAAATCGGCAGTAAAATCGGAATGAAAGGTCAATGGAAATTCGGTCCGATATTCAAAATCTATCACAGCAATACCCGCAGTATGGCCAGATTTGGACTGCTTGCACTGAATAACGGCAATTGGGACAGAACAGAAATAATAAATGAAAATTATTTCAAAGAAAGCATCAGTTCATCCCAAATCATCAATCCTGCCTACGGATATCTGTGGTGGCTCAACGGGAAATCAAAATTTATGCTGCCGCGTTCTCAAAAAATTTTCAACGGTCAGCTGATTCCAAATGCACCTTCAGATATGTATGCCGCTCTGGGCGCCCAAGATCAGAAGCTGTATGTGATTCCGTCCAAAAAAATGGTGATCGTAAGGATGGGAAATTCAGGAAATCCAAAGAATTCTGATTTTGCATCATCCGGTTTTGACAAAGAACTTTGGGATAAGATCAATTCGGTTATCGGTACAGACTAATGAAGACCGTTACGAATTTTGATTTAATCAATTGAATTAAACCGAAATCCATTTCATTTCATTCCACCGGTCCGATTCCTGCTCCTGCCCTTCCCCATCGGATGGGAATAAACATTACAGCATATAAATATTTGTATTTTAATTGCTTGCGGTCTGATTTTCAATTATTGTTAATAAGCATGTGAAAACATTTGTCTTCACAGCCCGAATCGGATGTCAACTTCTTATAATTTTGAAAAGTGTAATTGTTTATCGTAAGAGAATTGGGTGAAATCCCCAAACTGTTGCGCAACTGTAATCCCGATTGGGTGAGTCAGACCTCGGATAAACAAAGACATTACTTTCGCACAAAAAGTGATCGTCTGAAAAATCTCTTCCCTTTTTATACGGAACAGTGAATTCGGAAAAGCTTTTTTTGCCGAAGCAGTTCAGTTCAAATATTGTTTCATATAAAAAAATTCAAATCATGGGAATTTTCGACAAACGCATCAATTACAAACCATTTGAATATCCGGAAGTGATGGACTTTGTGGATATGATGAATCAAACTTTCTGGGTTCATAAAGAAATCGATTTTACAGCCGATATTCAGGATTTTAAAACCAATCTTTCTGACATTGAAAAAGAAGTCGTGAAACGAAGTCTGCTCAGCATTGCACAGGTTGAAGTCGGTGTAAAAGCTTTCTGGGGCGATCTTTACAAACATTTTCCAAAACCCGAATTCAACAATCTGGGCAGCACCTTTGCAGAATCGGAAACCCGTCATTCAGAAGCTTATTCAAGACTGATCGAAGTTTTGGGCTACAACGACGAATTTGACGGCATCTATGAGATTCCGATCTTTAAAAAGAAGATTGATCTGATGGATGAATACATGAATTCAAACAAAGACATCATCTGGAAACTTTTGTTTTTTGTGATTGTCATCGAGAACAGCAGCCTGTTTTCACAGTTTGCCAACATATTGTCTTTCACCCGATTCAGAGGTTATCTCAAAAACACTTCAAACATCATCGCATGGACATCGATCGATGAACAAACCCATTCAAATGCCGGAATTTATCTGATCAATAAACTGAGAGAAGAAGGTTATATAGACAATGAAATCATTGATGAACTGAAAATTGCCGTGGCAGAATACATACTGTATGAAGAAGAATTGCTCAATTGGATTTATGAAAAAGGCGAATTGGTTTTCTTTACAAAAGATGATATGCTCAATTTCATGAAATACAGAGTGGACGATGCTTTGGACAAAATGGCATTGGGGAAAATATTCAATATTACAGATTCTGAATACAAACCGATGGCCTGGTTTGACGAAGATGTATTTGCAAACGAACTGGATGATTTCTTTGCAAAAAGACCGACGGCCTATACCAAACATGATAAAAGCATAACTGCAAACGATTTATTTTAATTTGAGATGGAAACAATCGAATACAGCCAAAAGATTTTGGACGAAATCAAATTCAATACCTACACCGATTACAAATTGGGTGACTGGCTCTATCTGGGAATGGCCAAAAAAAACGGAAAGAAAATCTGTATTTCAGTCGGTTATACTCTGAATTACTGCATCAAAAAATCAAATGAATTTTTGGAGCTGGATGATGATATCAGTTTTCTGCATATCAGCAAAATCAAAACGGGTGAAAAAACCGCCTGTGACAAATTTTATTTTCAAAAACCTTTAAAACAATATTACTGATGGAAAGACTGTGGTGGCTGAACGATGAGAGTCAGCAAATACTCAACCGGGGCTATCTGCTCAAAGGCGAAACCCCTCAAAAAGCAATCGAAAGAATTGCAACAGCAGCTGCAAAACGGCTGTACAAACCCGAACTGACAGATGCATTTATAGAAATGATCGAAAGAGGATGGATGAGCCTGTCATCACCGATCTGGGCAAATATGGGAACCGAGAGAGGATTNNGCCGGACGATATAGAAGGCATCACCGGAAAATTGGGAGAAGTGATCATGCAGACAAAGATCGGCGGCGGCACTTCGGGTTATTTTGGCGAATTGAGAGCAAGAGGAAGTGCTGTGACCGACAACGGAAAAAGCAGCGGTGCGGTGAGTTTTATGAAATTATTTGATACTGCGATGGATACGATTTCGCAGGGCGGTGTGCGCAGAGGCGCATTTTCGGCCTATCTGGATATTGACCATCCGGATATTGAGGAATATCTTGAAATTAAAAATATCGGAAGTCCGATTCAGAATCTGTTTTTTGCAGTTTGTGTACCCGATTACTGGATGCAGGAAATGATAGACGGAGATGCCGAAAAAAGAGAGATTTGGGCAAAGGTTCTTCAAAGTCGTCAGCAGAAAGGACTTCCCTATATATTTTTCAGCGACAATGTGAACCGAAATAAACCGGAAGTTTACAAGGATAAAAATATGAAGATCAATGCGAGCAATCTCTGTTCTGAAATTGCATTGCCTTCGTCTGATAATGAGTCATTTGTGTGTTGTCTTTCTTCGATGAATCTTGAATTGTACGACGAATGGAAAGATACCGAAGCGATCAAACTTGCAGTATTTTTCCTGGATGCGGTGATGTCTGAATTTATTTCAAAAACAGAAGGAAATTATTATCTGACAGCTGCACATAATTTCGCAAAAAATCACAGAGCGCTCGGTTTGGGCGTATTGGGCTGGCATTCTTACCTGCAGAAAAACAGGATCGGTTTTGAAAGTCTGGCGGCAAAGACGCTGACCAATAAGATTTTTGGTGAAATCCAGGAGAAATCAATGAAAGCATCAAAGGATCTGGCGTTGATTTATGGCGAACCCGAAGTGCTGAAAGGTTACGGCAGACGAAATACAACCCTGCTTGCCATTGCGCCCACGACCACTTCATCCGCCATTTTTGGTCAGACTTCACCCGGAATCGAACCCTACAGTTCAAATTATTACAAAGCCGGTTTGGCAAAAGGGAATTTTGTCAGAAAAAATAAATTTTTGAAAGAACTGCTTGAGCAAAAAGGAATCGACAACGAAGATACCTGGCGCGAAATCATGCTTCACAACGGAAGTGTGCAGCATATTAAGGAATTGAGCGAAGATGAAAAAGATGTATTCAAGACGTTTAAGGAAATCAGTCAGTATGAGATCATACTTCAGGCATCGATCCGTCAGAAATACATCGATCAGTCACAAAGCCTGAATCTGAATATTCCGCCCTACCTTCCCGTCAAAGAGGTAAACAAACTGATCATAGAAGCCTGGAAAATGGGTGTGAAAACGCTTTATTATCAAAGAAGTCAGAGCGTTTCAAAAGAAAGGGTCAACGATCTCACCATTTGCAAAAGCTGTGAGGCTTGATTTCAATTCAAATATTTGAAGCCGGAGTTTAAAAACTTCGGCTTTTTAATTTTATAATGTGATCGTTCATTCTCAAAATTTCACATCACCTGGATTCATCTAATTCTTGCTGTCAGACAGCCATTGGAGACAGGCGATCGTCTGTCTTAAGGAGTATGAAAAATCCCCAACATTAACTGTTGAGGATTATAATAAAAGACCGGTGTCGTCAAAAAAAACGAGATACCTTCGGAGCAAGCAGGCTTAACTTTTCTGTTCGGAATGGGGAAAGCTGAGCCCTGCCTAAAAACTTTGATTAGTTTTTAATCAACTTAAATGTTTCAATCTGTCCATTTTCCAAAAGCACTCTGAAAATATAAACACCCGAAGGAAGTGAAGATATATCAGCATTTTGGTTGTGAACCTTCAAATTATTCATAATTATTTTTCCATCCATATTATATACCGATGCGGATTGAATTTTCAGACTGGAATTAAAATGGATAATATCTTTTGCCGGATTAGGGTAAATCGTTACAGCACTGCTGTCAAAGTCATTTACACCCATTAAAGAGCGTTCTATTTCTGTCTGATAAGGTTTGTAATTTTGTTTTGTGATAGTCAGAACTGGATTCGGCTGTCCTTCTTCAAAGTTGATGCTTTCATCGAGTTCAATAGTCGCTATTCCTCCTAAAATATTTGCTTTTCCAATGATTACACCGGACTGACTCAGGGTTGCCAAAGCACCATCGGCATTGCATTCATATACGTCAAATGATATATCTGCAGCCGAAATGCTTTCAGCGTGGTCAGCAGTAATATTTTGTGTTATCTGGTTTCTGTACGACACAGACGGGTCTCCGAAAAGAATCCAGGTCTGCATTACTTCTTTCGCTGTATAAGAAGAATTGTATTCAGTCAACATCCCGATTTGGCCGTTGTAAAACAAACCGCCCAGAGTGGCATTTCGCTGGTTTTCATAATATTCGACAATGATGTTGGTCATTTCGTCTTGTGTTGCCATTGGTTCTGCCCAGGCCATCAGGATAGATGAACCTGCAAATGCAATCGCTCCAGTAGGGTTGCCGTCAGTGTTGGCTCTTAAAAACGCTTCCCCCAAAGTGGTTGCGTTTACAAATGTACCGTTGTTACAGGCTACGGAAATCACAAACGGATATTTTCCCTGATTTTCCAAATTCCATACATCTGAGATGGTATAATTACCGGTTGACATACCTTCCAGCCACCCGTGTCCGGTATAATTAAACAATCCGATTCCTGTATTCATCGCATCATTGATCATAGAAGATGTAGGTTCTCCCGGAGCATCAGCTCCTCCCTGACTTCCCTGATAGAATTCATACACTGTTTCATAACCATAATCCATCAACTGGGTTCTGATGTTTCGCAAATGCTGATAATCCGCTTCGCCGTCGTTACCGTAACCGGCACCTTCACTGGAACCAAGTCCTGCCGCATTTTTCATCCAGTTTCCCGCATCCGGGTTTTTTTCATATTCCAAAATCCGGCTGACCATCACATCTATTTCGGAAGCATTACCTGACAATCTGCCTACGAGGACTTCAGGAAAAAAATCATTACTCCCCCCTGCTAATTGTCCGTAGAAACTGTCGCTCCATAACTGTTCACCATTATAACCGTAGGTATGAGCCGGAATTTTGTCGGAATCTCCTACCAGCAACAAAAATGTCAAATCATTGTGATTGTTATAATAATCCTGTACAAAGTCTTTGATTTGTGCAGCAGTTGTACCGGTTTCGGCTGTTGTTACTAACGTTGTGCGTATTCCTGACTGGATTTTCCAATCAATCAAAGTTTGAATGTTTTCTGTAAATTCGGGTGCTGAGATAACCAACAGGCTTCCATTTTCAGCAACCGGTGCATAAGGCGGATTCGCATCAGGGTTCAAATAAATATGATCATAAATATTTTGAAATGCAGTCGAAATTTTTCCTGCTGACTGTAATTCATTGATTCCGTCAACAGCCAAATCAGTGTTTACAACGATCCGGAGGTTTTCATAGATCATCAATGTTTTCTGCACGGGATTGTATTGATAAGGATAAAGTGAAACCGTTACGCCTCGTGTATTCCTTAAAATAAAGGGTTCACTTATTTGGGAAATTTCTCCCGGATAAAATTCATCCTGAGTATAAACTTCTCCAAAAGTATAAGGAATAGTTGCGGGATCAACATTCCGTTTAAGATTTCCTTTTGACGGAACAATATCAATTCCTTCAATTATTGAAATCCCATCATAAACAACGCTATACGATACATTTCCCTGATTGGGAATTTTAACCGCCTGACTGAAAAACGGCATAGCCGGTTCTCCTTTTTCAGATGTTAAGACCTGATAATCAATTCCGAAGTTGTGGTATTCATTTCCATTAATATTGATGGAATTTTCTGCAAATTCATTCAAATGAAAATCAAATTTCACTTCTGATGGGTGGGAAGAAATCAACTGAAAGCTCTGTGCATACAGGATTCCGGAAAAAAAACTGACCAGCAGGCAAAATATTATAAATTTTATCCTCATTGTGTTAATTACTTTTAAATTAAGGTACTAATGTAAATAAAAAGTTAACAAACTTGACAAAAATCTTATGTTGCCATAAAAATTCAGAACTGTGATTGAGTAGTTCGGTGGCTGTGAAAATCTTAAAAAAAATCAAAAAACTTTTGGACATTTGGTAAAAACCGGATGGATCGGTTGGAAGATTCTCAGGAAAATTGCAGATACAAAAAAAGCCTCACTGTATACACAATGAGGCTTTAATAAAAGACTGGCGGCTACCTACTCTCCCGCTTTAGCAGTACCATCGGCGCAAGCAGGCTTAACTTCTCTGTTCGGAATGGGAAGAGGTGAGCCCTGCCGCTGTAACCACCCAAAATCGTTCGCCCGGGGGATGACCCCAAGCGTATGGGTTGACACAAAGGAAGAAAAACATACGGCACAAAACCGAATGGTTTAAAAAATTCTCATAGCGCAAATACAATAACTCCACACGGCGGCGGAAAGCAAAGTTTTTGGGTAATTAGTACTACTCGGCTTTGACATCGCTGCCTTTACACCTGTAGCCTATCAACGTTGTATTCTCCAACGACCCTTGAAAAAGAAGTCTCATCTTGTGGCAAGTTTCGCACTTATATGCTTTCAGTGCTTATCTTAACCGAACGTAGCTACTCAGCGGTGCACCTGGCGGCACAACTGATACACCAGAGGTTCGTTCAACTCGGTCCTCTCGTACTAGAGTCAAACCCACTCAAACTTCCAACGATCGCAATAGATAGAGACCGAACTGTCT
>JRYL01003737.1_pt1 | contig 21322 bp, 17 predicted proteins | sample 235391 | NCBI WGS metagenome assembly JRYL01 (sample SAMN03074223, study PRJNA261481) | activated sludge metagenome | biome: Wastewater Treatment Plant; feature: Wastewater; material: Activated sludge; isolation source: activated biomass of a wastewater treatment plant treating wastewater from... ...
GTCGAGGAAGGCGTCGGCGGCTTCCACCGCCGCGTTGAGCAGCCCGCCGGGGTTGCTGCGCAGGTCGAGCACCAGGCCCTTCAGGGGCGAGGGTTCCTGCGCGGTGAGTTCCTTGATCTTGCGCTCCAGATCCAGCCCGGTGTTGGCCTGGAAGGAGGAAATGCGCAGGTAGGCGTAGCCGGGTTCGAGCCGGCTCACGCGCACGCTGGAGACGCGGATCGTCTCGCGGGTGAGGGTGATCTGGAGCGGTTCGCGGCTGGCCTCGCGCATCACGGTCAGGCGCGTCTGGGTACCGATCTCGCCGCGCATGCTGTCGATCGCCGCGTCCACGCCGTCGGCGGTGATGGCCTTGCCGTCGATGGCGGTGATGACGTCGCCCGGGCGGATGCCGGCGCGCGCCGCCGGGGTGTCGTCGATCGGCGCGATCACCAGCAGGCTGCGGTCGGGCTGCTGGATCACTTCCAGCCCGAGGCCGTCGTAGGCGCCGCTGGCGGCTTCGCTGAGGGCGCGCGACTGGTCGGCGTCGAGGTAGGCGCTGTGCGGGTCGAGGTCGACCAGCAGGCCGCGAATCGCCGCGCGCATCAGGGTCGCGTCGTCGATGGGATCGACATAGCCTTCCTTGACCGCCCGGAATACCGAGACGAAGCGTCGGATCTCGTCCAGGCTGGCCGATTCGCCGTCGGCTTCCGCGTCCGCCTCGGCTGCCGGTTCGGCAGGCGCTTCGGCGAGCGCCGGGCGGACAAGGAAAAGCGGCGCGAACAGCGCCAGGGCGGTCCAACGAAGGAAAATGCGATTCATCGGCGAATTATTGCATGGTCGGCTGAACCGCACCGCGCGCGGCGCGCCTCAGCGGGCGCTGAACCAGCCGCGCGGATCGACCGGCCGCCCGCCCCGGCGAAGTTCGAAATAGAGCGCGGCGCGCGTCTGTCCGCCCGAACTGCCGGCGCTGGCGAGCACGTCGCCGGCGTCCACCCACTCGCCGACCTCGCGCTGCAGGCTGTCGTTCTGGGCGTACAGGCTCATCCAGCCTTCGCCGTGGTCGAGGATCACGATGAGGCCATAACCCTTGAGCCAATCGGCGAAGGCGACGCGGCCGTGCGCCACGGCGCGGATCGGGGCACCGCTCTCGGCGGCGATCAGCCAGCCGTGGCTGGTGCGGCCGTCGGGCAGGGTACCGCCGAAACCGACCAGCGTCTTGCCTTTCAGCGGTGCCGTGAGCCGGCTGCGGCGCTGGGCGAAAGGCTGCGTCGCATCGATCCGGTCGGGAATGTCGGCGAAGATGTCGTGCAGCCGTTCGAGCAGGCCGACCAACGCCTGTTCGTCGCGGCCCAGCGCCTTGAGCCGGCTGTCGGTGTCCTTGAATCGGGCTTCAAGCGCGGCCAGCAGGGCGCGGCGCTCCTCGCGCTGGGCTTCGAGTCCCGCCAGCTGCGCCTGCTGCGCGACGCGGCTGGCGTCGAGCGCCTCGCGCTGGGCGTTGACCTGGCGCACCACGGCGGCTAGCTCGGCCAGCTCGGCCATCAGGCTGTCGATGCGGCTGACGCGATCGCGCTGGAAGTAGCGGTGGTAGGCCAGCACCCGCGCCAGCGATTCGATCCGGTCCTGTGCCAGCAGCAGCTTGAGCTGCTCGTGCCGGCCCAGCGCATAGGCCGAGCGCAGCAGCGCCGCCAGCGCCTCGCGCTGCGCGCCGAGGCGTGTTTCCAGGCCTTGGCGCGCGGTTTCCAGCTTCGCCAGCTCGAGCTCCTGCTCGCCGATCCGGGCATCGATCCCGCGCAGCGCGCGACTCTCGCGGTCGACCGCCTGATCGGCTTCGCGCAGCGTGCGCGCCGCGTCGCCGCGCTCGCCTTCCAGCGCCTGTCGCGCGGCACCCAGTTCGGCGATTTCCTTGCGCACCTGCGCGAGCTGGCGCTCGGCCTCGGCTTCACGCGCGGCGCGGTCGTCCTGCGCCGGGGCCGCATCGGCGGCGAAGGCCGGCAGCGCGACGGCCAGCACCAGCGCGAAGCACGCGGCCAGCCGGAAGCGGGTGCCGGAGGCGGTCACGGGGTGTCAATCGGCTGGGTGCAGGAAGGTGACGAGGTTGTGTCCGCTCATTTCATCCGGCTGCGCGATGCCAAGAAGGTGCAGCAGGGTGGGCGCGACATCCTTGAGCGCGCCGTCATCGGCCAGCGTTGCGGGGCGGCCGGAATAGACCAGCGGCACCGGCCCGGTGGTGTGGGCGGTGTGCGGCTGTCCGGTGGCCGGGTCGCGCATCATTTCCAGGTTGCCGTGGTCGGCGGTGAGAATCATTTCGCCGCCGACCGCGCGCAGGGCGGCGAGGATTGCGCCGAGCGCGGCGTCGATGGCTTCGGCGGCGCGGATCGCGGCGGAAAGATCGCCGGTGTGGCCGACCATGTCGGGATTGGCGAGGTTGCAGATGATGACGTCGTGGCGGCGCTGNNACGCGCTCCTCGCCCGGCCAGACCGCTTCGCGCCCGCCGTTGAAGAAGAAGGTGACGTGGGCGTACTTCTCGGTTTCGGCAATGCGCAGCTGGCTCATGCCGCGCGCGGCGAGGATCTCGGGCAGGGTGTTGGCGAGCGACTGCGGACCAAAGGCCACGCGCGCCGGCAGGGTGACGTCGTATTCGGCCAGACACACGAAGCGCGACAGCGCGGGCGAGTGCGGCCGGGGAAAGCCGTCGAAGTCCGGCTTCACGAACGAGGCCGTGAGTTCACGCGCGCGGTCGGCGCGAAAGTTCATGAACACCACCGCGTCGCCGTCGCGCATCGGTACCGCACCCTCGATCACCGTCGGCTGCACGAACTCGTCGGTTTCTCCGCGCGCATAGGCCGCTTCCAGCGCCGCCACGCCGTCGTCGGCGTGCAGCGGCGACTGCGCACGGGCGATGGCCTGCCAGGCGCGCTCAACGCGATCCCAGCGATTGTCGCGGTCCATCGCGTAGTAGCGTCCGCTGACGCTGGCCACGTGCGCGCCGGGCACCGCGGCGCAGCGCGCGGCGAGCGCCTCCAGGCTGGCGCGGGCGGATTTCGGCGGGGTGTCGCGCCCGTCGAGGAAGGCGTGCACGGCAATGCGCGTGACGCCTTGACGCCGCGCCAGATCCAGCATCGCGAACAGGTGCGCCTCGTGGCTGTGCACGCCGCCGGGCGAGAGCAGGCCGAACAGGTGCAGGGTACCGCCGGCCGCCTTCGCCGCGGCGCAGGCGCCGGTCAGCGCCGGATTGGCGAAGAAGCTGCCGTCGGCGATGGCGGCATCGATGCGGGTCAAATCCTGGTAGACGACGCGCCCGGCACCCAGGTTCATGTGCCCGACTTCGGAGTTGCCCATCTGCCCCTCGGGCAGGCCCACGCGCCGGCCCGATGTGTGGATCAGGGTGTGCGGGCAGTCGCGCAGCAGCGCGCGCCAGTTCGGCAGCGTGGCCTGCGCCACGGCGTTGTCGTCCGGATCGTCGCGGTGGCCCCAGCCGTCGAGGATGAGCAGGAGGACGGGCTTGGGTCGGGACACGGCATGACTTCCGGCAGTGAAAAACGGGCGCATGATAGCGGATGCTGGCGTTGCGACCGGTTCAGGCCGCGGGCCGCGAAGGCGAGGACACTGTCACCGCGGTGCCGCATCAGATGCGGCAACGGCGTCGTTCGACGGCGGTTTTTCCAAAACAAAATGGAGTCGGGTCATGCACAGGATTCTCTTCATGCTGGCGCTCATCGTCAGCCCGCTGGCGATGGCGCAGCAGGACGTCAGCAAGGTCAACGGCAGCATCCGCACCGAAGTCGGCGCACGCTATGGCGATCTGGATACGGTGAACGGCGCGATCGAGGTCGCCTCGGGCGTCGTGGCCGGCGATGTGGAAACCGTCAACGGCCGGATCGAGGTGGCCGAGAACGCCCGCATCGACGGTGCCGAAACCGTCAACGGCGCGATTTCCATCGGCGAGAACGTGGTGGTCGACGGCGGCGTGGAGGCTGTCAGCGGTCGCATTGCCATCGGTGCCGGCAGCCGCGTGGGCGGCGACATCGAGGCGGTCAACGGAGCCATCACGGTGACTCGCGCCGAGGTCGGCGGCGGCATCGAGAATGTCAACGGCACCATCATGCTGCAGGGCGCGAGCGTGGCGCGCAGCGTCGAGACGGTGAATGGCGACATCGTCATCGGCCGCGACAGCGTGGTGCGCGGCGACATCATCGTGCGCCGGTCGCGGGGCATCTCGCTGGGTCGCCGTGCGCCGCCCAAGGTCACGATCGAATCGGGTGCCACGGTGGAAGGACGCCTGGTGTTCGAGCGCGAAGTGACGCTCAGCATCGCGCCCGATGCCAAGGTGGCCCACGCCGAGCCGGTCGAGCGCTGATCGGCCGCGCCGGTCGCGAAAGCCGCCTACAATGGCGGCTTCCGTTCCGGACATCCCTGGAGTTCTCCATGCGATTCTCCCTGCTGCCGGCCGTGCTGGCCTGCGCCCTGCTTGCCGCCTGCGGGCGGTCCGAGCCCGTTGCCACCGCGCCCGATCCGGCCGCCGTACCCGCGCCGACCCAGGCGACCGCACCGGCTCCGCACCAGTTCGATGCGGCGATCACCGCCGATGACTTCCTCGCCGACATCACCGCGCTGGCTTCGGATGAATTCGCCGGCCGCGCGCCGGGCACCCGAGGCGAAACCCTGACGGTCGAATACCTGCGCGACCGCTTCCAGGCCATGGGCCTCAAGCCCGGCAATGGCGACAGCTGGTACCAGACCGTGTCGATGGTGGAGACCACCGCCGAGCCCGTGGCCGCGACGGTCAAAGTCAGGGACAAGACCCTGGAGTGGGCCTTCGGCACGCAGTGGGTGACGGGTACCCGCAGCGGGCAGGCGGCGGTCGAGGTGACCGACAGCCCGATGGTGTTCGTCGGCTACGGCACCGTGGCACCGGAGGAAAACTGGAACGATTACGCCGGCCTCGACGTGAAGGGCAAGACCGTCGTGATGCTGGTCAACGACCCGGGCTTCCATGTCGATGATCCGGCCCTGTTCGGCGGCAAGCGCATGACCTACTACGGGCGCTGGACCTACAAGTTCGAAGAGGCCGCGCGCCAGGGCGCGGCGGCGGCGCTGATCATCCATGACACCGACGGCGCGGGCTATGGCTGGAGCGTGGTCGAAAATGGCTGGACCGGCGCGCAGTACGACCTGCCCGCGGCCGAGGATCCCGAGCCGCGCCTGCCGCTGCAGGGCTGGATCACCGGCGAATCCGCCCAGGACCTGTTCGCCCAGTCCGGCCTGTCGCTGGAAGCGCTGCGTCGGGCGGCCAGCAAGCCCGGATTCCGGTCCGTCCCCCTGCCTGCCACGCTCTCGGTCGCGCTCAAGAGCACGATCAAGGCGTCCGAGTCCAGGAACGTGCTCGCGCTCCTGCCCGGCACGGAGCGTCCCGACGAGGCCGTGGTCTACATGGGCCATTGGGACCACCTGGGCACCCAGACCGCTGCCGATGGCAGCGTGCAGATCTTCAACGGGGCGATCGACAACGCTTCGGGCGTGGCCGGCATCCTCGAGATCGCGGACGCCTTCGCGCGCGGCGGGCAGGCACCGAAGCGCTCGGTGCTGTTCGCGGCGGTGACGCTGGAGGAGTCGGGCCTGCTGGGCTCCAAGTACTACGTTGCGCATCCGACGTTCCCCATGCGCAACATCGCCGGCGTCATCAACATCGACGCCATGACCATCGTCGGGCGCACCCGCGACATCGTGGTCACCGGCTACGGTGCGTCGGAGCTGGAGGACATCCTGCGCCCGATCGCCGAGCGCCAGGGGCGCGTGCTGCACGGCGAATCCAGCGTGGAAAAGGGCTTCTACTTCCGCTCCGACCACTTCAATTTCGCCAAGGCCGGCGTGCCGGCGCTGTACGCCAGCGCCGGGCTGGATCACGTCGAGAAGGGCGAGGAGTACGGCATGGCGATCGCACAGGAGTACGGCGTCAACCGCTATCACAAGCCCGCCGACGTGGTCGATCCGAACTGGGATCTCTCCGGCGTGGTGGAAGACCTGGAGGCGCTGTACGCGGTGGGCCGCGAACTGGCCGATGGCACGGCCTGGCCGAACTGGTATCCGGGCAATCCGTTCCGGGCGGTACGCGACGCCGATCGCGCGCCCGCGCCCTCGCCGTAAACCCATCCCGCAAGCGCGGTGCCGATCCGGTGCCGCGCCCGTCGTCCGCCCGCGCCCCGTGCGCGGGCGCTTCTTATTCCGGCCCCGGAACATGCCGCTTTCCCACCTCCTCCTGACGCTGGCCGTGGTCGTGGTCTGGGGCACGAACTTCGTCGTGATCCGCTACGGGCTCGACGCGTTCCCGCCGCTGCTGTTCGCCACCCTGCGGTTTGCCTTCTCCCTCTTGCCTTGGGTGCTGCTGGTCAAGCGCCCGGCGGTGCCGTGGCGCTTCCTTGCCGGAAACGGCCTGTTTCTGGGTTTTGGCATGTTCGGCCTGCTGTTCATCGCGATGCGTGAAGACATCACCCCGGGCGTTGCCTCGATCATGGTCCAGACCCAGGCCTTCTTCACCATCGCCCTGGCGATGGTGTTCCTGCGCGAGCGCCTGCGCCGCTATCAGGGCGTGGGTCTGGCGCTGTGTCTGGCCGGGCTGGTGGTCCTGTTCGCCAACGTGGACGGCTCGGTCACCACGCGCGGCTTGCTTCTCACTCTCGCCGGCGGGCTGTGCTGGGCGGTGGCGAACCTCATCGCCAAGCGCGCCGGCAGGGTCGACATGCTGGGCTTCATGGTCTGGTCCTCGCTGTTCGCGATCCCGCCGCTGCTGGCGTGCAGCCTGTGGCTGGAAGGCGCGGGTGCGATCGGTGCGACGCTCGCGGATGCGTCCTGGCCGGCGTGGGCGGCAGCGGTGTGGCAGGGCGTGGCCAATACCCTGTTCGGCTACGGCGCGTGGAACTGGCTGCTGGCGCGCCATCCGACCGCCGTCATCGCGCCGTTCTCGCTGCTGGTGCCGGTGGTGGCGATGCTGTCCTCGGTCATCGTGCTGGACGAGGCGTTGCCGCTCTGGAAGGTCCAGGCCATGGTGCTGCTGATGGCGGGACTGGCGGTGATCGCGCTGTGGCCCAGGCTCCAGGCAAGGCTCGCGCGGCGACCTGCCTGAGCCTACGTGCTGCGTCCATCGCCTGCCGTGGCCGCACGCTTCAGCCCCGCCCGGCCTGCGATCCGCGCGCCTCGGGTGCCTTCGCAGGCAGCAAGCCACCGGGCCATCGTGCAGTGCAGCGTGCCCGATGCGCGCTTGGCCCGTAGGATGCGCACCCACAAGATGTGGGGAGGGAGGGACCCGCTTCGTTCGCGAAGCGGGTCTTTCTTTTTGTGCGTGGCGTGCGTGCCGCCGGTGCCGGTGGCTCTGCCGCGTGCCGCGGCAATCAGAGTTCGGGCGACAGCGCCAGCAGGCCGAGCAGCGTATCGCGCAGGCAGACGCGCAGCGCGGCCAGCAGGTCATCGGCTTCGCGACTGCCGAACTGGGCCGGTGGCAGGTGCTCCAGGCGCTGCGTGGCGCCGGCCAAATCGGTCGCGCCCAGCGCCAGCGCGGAGGAGCGGAGGAAGTGGGCCGCCTGGTTGAGCTCTTCGCTGTCGCGCCGCTCGTGGCCCAGCTCGATGCGGCTCAGCAGGGCCGGCGCGTCGGCGATGAACAGTCGGATCAGGCGTGCGCTGCTGCCGGGCTCGCTCTCGTCGAGCATGCGCAGCAGCGCGAGGGCATCGGGGTCGAAGGTGATCGGCGTGCTCATCGTGCAGTGGGCCGGTATCCAGGGTCGCAGTGGCCCGCAGCATAGCGCGATGCCCGAATCGATGCGCGCCCGTCGCGGTCGTGGCGGGATGCAGCCCGGAGCGATCGGACGGATGCGCATCGTCCTGCCTGGATGGGGTAGGAGATTTCCTAGGCGCGGCCGCGGCTTTATCGCAGGGCGCTGCGCGTCTTCGTCCGATCGCCGGGCCGCGACGCTGGCGCGAGACTGTGTCCCGCCACCCTCCGGCTCGTCCGCCTGACGCCTTGCATGTCGAAACTCCTGCTCCTGCCGCTTTTCCGCCTCATGGCCCTGATGCTCTGGGCGACCGCTGCCGCCGCGGGTGGCGCACCCGACGCGGGGCCGGTCGACATCAATCATGCCGATGCGATCGAGCTGGCTGCGCGCCTGAACGGTGTCGGCCCGTCGCGCGCCGAGGCGATCATCCACTACCGCGAAACACAGGGCCCGTTCGATCACCCCGACGAGCTGGTCCGCGTGAAGGGCATCGGGCCCAAAACGCTCGAAAAGAACCGGCAGCGCATCCGCATCGGTCCCCCGGCCGACACCGCGCAGCCATAACAGCCCGCATCGCGCCCGGCTCCCCCGCTCCGGCGCGATTTTCTCCTCGCCCGCCGCGGTCCGCCCCGGCGGGTTTTCTCTGTCCGGCTTGGGAACCCGACGCGGGCGCGCTATCGTGCCGGCGGTGCGCCGCCTGGCGCGAAGCGATCGGATGGGCTCCCGTGAAGTATCTGCATGCGATGGTGCGCGTACGCGATCTGGATGAATCGCTGCGCTTCTACTGCGACGGGCTGGGCCTGCGCGAAATGCGGCGCATCGAAAGCGCGGCCGGCCGCTTCACCCTGATCTACCTGGCCGCGCCGGCGAATCCCGAGGCCGAGATCGAGCTGACCCTCAACTGGGGCTCGGACGAGGATTACGGCAGCGCGCGCAACTTCGGCCACCTGGCTTTCGAGGTGGACGACATCCACGCCACCTGCGCGCACCTGATGGCGATGGGCATCGCCATCCACCGACCGCCGCGCGACGGCCACATGGCCTTCGTGCGTTCGCCGGACCTGATCTCGGTGGAGCTTTTGCAGAAGGGAACGCCGCTGCCGCCGGCCGAGCCCTGGGCCTCGATGCCCAATACGGGCAGCTGGTGAGCACGACCCGCGTCTTCATCGACGGCGCGCCGGCCGAAGTCGAGGCCCTGGCCGGATTCACGCGCACCGGCTATGGCCACTTCACCACGATGCAGGTGCGCCAAGGCGCGGTGCGCGGGCTGGATTTGCACCTGATCCGCCTGCAGCGCGCCACCCGCGCCCTGTTCGACGGGCGGCTGGATATCGAAGCGCTGCGCGGCGACCTGCGCGCGGCGCTGGCCGCAACGCCGGACGCTTCGGTGCGGATCAGCGTCGTGGCGGGCAACTGGAATGCGCGCGGCATGTCCGGGCCGGCGCGCATCCGCACCCTGATCCTTGTCGATCCGCCGGCTCCGGAGCCGGAGAAGGCGGTACGCCTGCGATCCTTCGTTCACGAGCGCTACCTGCCGCGGTTCAAGCATCTGGGCGGTTTCGAGCTCTTCCACCTGCGTCGTCAGGCGCGGATGCAGGGCTTCGACGACGCGGTGCTGCGCACCCGCGCGGGCTTCCTGTCGGAAGGGGCGACCTGCTCGCTCGGCTTTTTTTCCGGCGAGACGCTGGTATGGACCCAGGCACCGCAGCTCGACGGCATCACCCGGCACCTGTTGATGCAGTCCGACCCGCGCGCGCAGGTGCGCGAAATTTCCCCGGAAGACGCGCGCGGATTCGACGGCGCGTTCTGCTGCCACTCGGGCGGCATCTGGCCGGTTTCGCGCATCGACGAGGTATCGATCCCGGTGGACGCGGCGCGCATCGCGGCGCTACGGACGCGACTGGCGGAAATTCCGATGCAGCCCATCTGAGCGGGCCTGCGCGTCGGCGCGACCGGGTGCGCAGCGGCCTACAATGGCGGCTTTGCGCCGCGAGTCCGCCATGTCCAACCGAACCCTCGCGCTGGTCGAAAGCGCCGCCCGCCATCTCGTGCCCACCTACCGCCCGCGCGCCCTGGTGCTCGATCGCGGACTCGGCGCGCGGGTGTGGGACATCGAAGGCCGCGACTACGTGGACTTTTCCGCCGGCATCGCGGTCAGCGCCTTGGGCCACGGCGACCCGGACCTGCTCGCGGCCCTGCACGCGCAGGCGCAAAAGCTCTGGCACACCAGCAACGTCTTCCTCACCGAGCCGCCGCTGCGCCTGGCCGAAGAACTGATCGCCGCCAGCGGCTTTGCCTCGCGCGTCTTTTTCTGCAACTCGGGCGGCGAGGCCAACGAGGCGGCGATCAAGCTGGCGCGCCGTTACGCCGCCAATGCCGGCCGCGATCCGGCGCGGCGCGTCATCCTGAGCTTCGAAGGCTCCTTCCACGGCCGCACGCTGGCCACCGTCACCGCCACCGCGCAGCCGAAGTACCAGCGTGGCTTCGAGCCCTTGCCTGGCGGCTTCCGCCATGCGCCATTCAACGACGTGGCCGGCTTTGACGCCGCGTTCGGCGACGACGTGGCCGCCGTGATCGTGGAGCCGGTGCAGGGCGAGGGCGGCGTGGTGCCTGCCGCGCCCGGATTCCTTGCTCACCTGCGTGCGCGCTGCGACGAGATGGGCGCACTGCTGATCTTCGACGAAATCCAGACCGGCGTGGGCCGCAGCGGCAAACTCTGGGCGCACCAATGGGACGGTGTTGCGCCCGATGTGATGACCCTGGCCAAGGGCCTGGGCTGCGGCTTTCCGATCGGCGCACTGCTGGTGGCAGATGCCGCCGCCCAGACGCTGGATTTCGGCAGTCATGGCACCACCTTTGGCGGCAACCCGCTCGCTGCCGCCGTGGCGCGTGCGGTGCTGGGCAAGGTCCGTTCGCCCGCGCTGCTGGAGAACGTCGAACGGCAGTCGCAGGCGCTGCGTTCGGGGCTGCGCGCGCTCGATGAAAAATACGGAGTCTTCGCGCAGTTGCGCGGCCGCGGCCTGATGCTGGGCGCCGTCCTGCGCCCGGAGTTTGCCGGACGCGCGGCGGAACTCCTCGACCACGCCGCACACGCCGGACTGCTGCTGCTCCAGGCCGGTCCCGATGTGCTGCGCTTCGTGCCCGCACTCAATATCACCGAGACCGACGTGGCCGAGGGTCTGGCGCGGCTCGATGCCGCGCTGGCCGCCTGGCGCGGGCTGCGCTGAATCGGCAGCGCCTGCAGCGCGCAGGAGCCCCTTGGAGCGCAGCTTGCTGCGCTGCCCTGAACCCTGCGAGTGCGAGTCCGGGAGCAAGGTCCCGGCGCATTGTTCGCAGGGTGATAGCATCGTGGCTTTCGATACCGGAGCCGCGCGATGCCACGCCCCTTGCTCTTCCTTCTGTCGCTCGCATTCGTTCCTGCGGCCTGGGCCGAAGTCCTGGTTCCGGTGAAGCCGGAACTGCTCGATCAGGTAGTCGAATGGCGCCGCGATCTGCATGCGCATCCGGAGCTGGGCAATCATGAAACCCGGACCGCGCAGGTGATCGCGGCCCACCTGCGCCGGCTCGGCCTCACGCCGAAAACCGGCATCGCCCACACCGGCGTCACCGCGCGGCTCAAGGGCGGCAAGCCCGGCCCGCGCATCGCCCTGCGCGCCGACATGGACGCGCTTCCCGTGGTGGAACAGACGGGGCTGCCGTTCGCCTCCACCGTGCGCAGCGAATACCGCGGCCAGCCGGTCGGGGTGATGCACGCCTGCGGCCACGACATGCACGTGTCGATCCTGATGGGCGTCGCCGAGGCGCTTGTCGCGCGGCGCGACGAACTGTCCGGCGAGGTGCTGTTCGTCTTCCAGCCCGCCGAGGAAGGGCCGCCCGTGGCGGGAGAGGCGGCCGGCGCCGAACTGATGCTGGAGCAGGGCATCTTCGCCGACTTCAAGCCCGATGCCGTGCTCGGCCTGCACGTCTGGGCCGGATTGCACGTCGGCCAGATCGGCGTGCGCAGTGGCGGCATGATGGCCAGTGCCGACGAGTGGACGCTGACGGTGAAGGGCAAGCAGACCCACGGCTCACAGCCCTGGGCCGGTGTGGATCCGATCACCGTCGGTGCGCAGATCCTGCTGGGCGCCCAGTCGATCATCGCCCGCCAGGTTGACATCACCCGTTCGCCCGTGGTGCTGACCGCCGGCCAGTTCCAGGCCGGCGTGCGCTTCAACATCATCCCCGACGAGGCGACCCTCGTCGGCACGCTGCGCACCTTCGATCCGGCGCTGCGCGAGGACGTCATCGCGCGCTTCCGCGGCACCGCCGAGCACTTCGCCGGCGCCTCGGGCGCCAGCGCCTCGCTGGAAGTCGTCAACAACGCCCCGGCACTGATCAACGACGCCGCGCTGTACCGCCAGATCCTGCCCTCGCTCGAACGCGCGGTCGGGACCGGCAACGTCGTCGAAGTGCCGCCGGTTACGGCGGCCGAAGATTTCTCCCGCTTCGCCGACGCCTCGCGCGGGCTGTTTTTCTTCGTCGGAAGCACGGCAGCGGACAAGGACCCCGCCACCATGCCGATGAACCACTCGCCCTTCTACGCCCCCGACGAAGGCGCGCTCGAGGTTGGCCTGCGCGCGATGCTGCAGACCACGCTCGACTTCCTGGGAGCCCCCTAGTTCGCGAAGCGTCGCGCGTCGCGCCCGCGCAGGCGGGTGCCCGGCGGTTTCTGCGTGCAGCCGCAAGATGGGCTCACCCGCGCGGCTTCCGCCTGCACCCGATCCCCGGGGCCCGCGCCGAACGGCTCCGGCGCTCAGGCCGCCGCGCCGTTCACCGCGGCGTGCCGCGCACCGCGGCTATCCACGCCAGCATCAGCGCCAGTGCGATCAGCGCCCAGGTGGCATTGGTCGGCACCGTCGTGATCGCGCGCGGCGTGACGACGGGCGGCCCGCCGCCCGCACCGGGTGCGATGAATCGACCGTAGGTGGCGAAGGCGCGGATGGGCAGGGTGGCGGTGACCGCGTGTGTGGTGGCGTCGATGGCCCAAACCCGGCCGGCGCTGATGTCTGCCACATAGAGGCGCGCATCGTCCGGCGTGATGGCGATGCCATACGGCTCGCCCGCACCTGTGGGCACGGTGGCGATCACGGCATGGCTGGTGGTGTCGATCACCGAAATGCTTGCGCCGAACTGGTTGGTCACATAGGCGCGCGCGCCCTGGTTGCTGAAGGCCACACTGTTGGGCTGAGGCCGACCGGAATGGTCGCGATGACGGTCTGCGTGCCGGCATCGAGCACCGATACCGTGTCGCCCATGCGGTTGGTCAAATAGACGCGGGAGCCGTTCGGATGAACCGCCACGCCGCGCGGATCGTTGCCCACCGGCACGGTGGCGATGAGGACGTGGGTGGTGGCATCGACGATGGAAACGGTGTTGTTGCCGGTATTGGCGACGTAGACCCGGTCGCCAGCCGGGTTCACAGCCACGCCGAACGGCGCGCTGCCCGCGCCCAGGGACACGCTGGCGAGCACGGTGAGGCTGGCGGTGTCGATGATGGCGAGAGTGCTGTCCATGAGGCTTGGCACATACACGCGCGTTCCGTCGTCGCTTGCCGCCACCGAGAACGGTGCCGCTCCGACCGGCACGCTGCCGATCTGGACATGGGCGTTGGTATCGAACACGGCCAGCGCCGCGCCGCCGGCGAGGGTGACGTAGGCGCGCGCCTGGTCGCGGCTGACGGCCACTCCCCAGGGCGAGGAGCCCGCGGCCATCGGGATGCTTGCCACCACCGCGTGGGTAGCGGTGTCCAGCACCCGCACGGTGTCGCCGTCCGGACCTTCGGCGAGGTAGGCGAAGGGTGCGGCCAGGGTGCCGGCGAACGGCGCGAGCGCAAGGCAGAGGGTCGCGAGAAAACGCTGGATCAGGAGGGGCATGGGGGATTCCTTCGAATGGGGCGGAAAACGCTGCGCTGTCGAACTCACGGCATCTCGAATCCGTCGCTGAAGATGTCTCCGCCGAGGATGGAGCTTCTGCAGCGGCTGAACTCGGAGGTGCCGCGATGCCAGAAGAACGTGCCGCCCGGGTCGCCGAGCAGGCGCGTGGCCGTGGCGGTGACCCAGCGCGGGGTGTTGAAGTAGCCGGTGCTGCCGGCTGGCGCGGTCAGCGCCGCGTTCGTGTAGGTCGTCGAGCCGTCGCCCACGCCGTCCCAGCCGTTCACGATCTGGGCGAAGGTCGAGCCCAGCCAATCCTCGCCCTGGCCCCAGAAGCCCATCGGTATGCTTCCGATCACCACGGGGTTGCACTGCGGCACCGTGTAGAAGTCGATCCGGTACCAGCCGTTGGCCGAGGTCAGCGCGCCGCTGGCCTGTGCGGTGTCACCGCTGCCTTCCACCAGGGTAATGCTGGGCTTGTTCTGGTTGCCGTTGGCGGCGCTGGCGGGCGGATCGGAATTGTTGTCATCGAAGAGGTCGATGCCATCGTCGCCCAGGTCGATGCCGATGCCGGCGTTGTCGTGGAAGCGGTTGCGCCGGATGGTGTTGAAGGCCGAGGCAATCACCGCCACACCGTCATTGCCGCTGAAGCCAATGCGGTTGGCATCCACCTGGGTGGCGCTGGATGCGTTGGCGATACGCACGCCATGCCCGCCGTTGCCGCGATTGGCGCATGTGCCTGCACACAATGCCGGGATGCCGATGCGGTTGTCGGTGATACGGTTGCCCACCGCATGGCTGCCACTTACTTCGACGCCGTGCGAGGTGCTGTTGGCAATCACGTTGCCACGCACGATGTGACCGGGGCCGTGGATCAGGATGCCGCGTTCGTTGCCGCGCTGGTCGCCACCGCTGAGGGTTCCGATGTAGTTGTTCTCGACGATGGCCGTGCCCGGCTGGGTGCTGCCGGAGCCCGAGATGCTGATGCCTGTGCCCAGTGCATCCACGATGACGTTGCGGTCTTGCGGCTCCGGCCCGCCGATGCGGACGCCTTGGGTACTGCCGCCCACGCGCACACCGGTGCCGCTGGGCAGGGCGGTGTAGCTGCCGAAGGTGCCGCCCACTTGCGAACCCGCCAGGCGATGGTCGCGCCCACCGGCGAATTGCACTGCGGCAATCGAGTGGCCTGAAAACCCCAATCCCTCGATGCTCACCGTGGCGTCGGGTGAAGCCGTGGTGGCAACGTTGAGGCCATAGGCACCGGTGAGCTGGTTGGCCCCGTTGATGACCACGCAGAGGTTCGCGTTGTTGCCCAGCAGGGCGGAATTGCGACTGCTGCCGGGTTGGGTATAGCCGTCGATCACCACAGGGTGGGCGATGGTGGGCAGCAGCGAGGCGAGCGTGATGACGCGCGGGCAGGTCCCGGAGATATTGAAGTGGATGCGGTTGAGGTTGGGCGCTGCGTTGGCGTCGATCAGCGCCTGACGCAGCGAGCCCGGCCCGCTGTCGTTGACGTTGGTGACGGTGAGTACGGTGGCGGTGGAGCCGATGTCGGATTCGAATGCGCCGCGATCCGGGGCTGCGCCTTGCCAGCGCGCGTTGCCGGCAAAATCCTTCTGGCTGAGCAGATTGACATCGTTGCGCCCGCTGTTGATGCCCGGCGATGCGCCGCCCAGCCGCCAGTCATCGGTGGCCGGATCCACGAATTGCGGATTGACGTACTGGGTCTGCATCGGGGCGGCAGCCAAGGGGCGGTTGGCGTCCATGCCGTTGCCCAGGATGTTGTTGTAAAGGAGAGCGTCGATGTTCGGCACGGACACGCGCTTGCGCAGCCGGATGTCGCGCGTGTTGTCCCAGAACACGTTGTTGGTCACGAACATGCGCCAGGCATCGGCCTCTTCCGCGTCGGCACGGGTCACGCAAAGCGCACCGCTGCCGTTGTTCTGGGAAAAGGTCCAGCCTTCAATGCGGGCCGTCTCCATCCCATAGGATCGGACTTCAACCGCGCAATCGCTGAGCCAGCCACCGCCGGGATGGACGCCGCCGCTGTGGGTGATCAGGCTGTTGCGCAGGATCACCCGGCTCGCACCCAGCTGGGTGTGTCCGACGTGATCGAGCCAGACCCGCTCCAGGGTGAGGGTTTCATCGCTGATCAGGTACAGCGAGTTCAGGTTGCGGAGCGTCAATCGCTCGATCCGCAATGGCGCATCGGCCCTGAAGTTGCTGACGAACAGGTTGGTGCCGGTCAGCACGGTGGCAACAGGGCTTTCACTGCGCGTGGTGCAACCGCTGCCGTAGCCGCCTTGAATGCTGATGGACTCCTCCACATCCGGATACGTGGGGTTGCCACCATTGCCATCGATGATGCTGCCGGTCATGTTCCAGATGCCTGCCGTCATCTTGATCACGACAGCTTCGTTGGTGGCCACGGCCACCGCCGCATTGAACTGGGCCACGGTACTGACGCAGCGTTCTGCCGCCATCGCGCCGGGTGCAGCCAGGGCCAGCAGCAAAGTGAACGTGGCTGACCATGACGCGGCAGGGCGCAAAACAGTACATACGGCGAACATGGCTGAATCCTCCGGAAGGTGGGCGTGCCACCAACAACGCAGGGTCACCGGAAATCGTGCCAACTTGTTTCATGCAGCGCGTGAAAGGAGGCCCGCACCGGTGTGATGGCAAGCCCGTCCACGAGAAACAGGTGTTCCCGCGCAGCCTGCTATGAAAGCCCCGCCGAGTTCGACCGCTGCTTTGCCGCAAGACGGCGTGGGTGCTCGGGGCCGAGCAGGGCGGTTAGCATTTCAAGCTCTCGTTCGCGCCACTGCGCCACATCATCGTGGCCCAGCAGGGCGGCGGCTTCGGCGCGCAGGGTGAGGGTCTCGGCCAGCGCGTTGCTCGGGTGCGGATGGCGGCCGATGAGTTCGTCCAGGGATTCGTCCAGCATGGAAAGCGCGTCGGCATCGCCGCGGCGCAGGCGCGCGAAGGCGAGTGCGGCGCGAACCTGGAAGTAGTCGGCCTCTTCGCGGTTGCGTCGGCTGGCGAAATGGTCTTCCGCGGCGACGAGAACGTCGAGCGCTTCGGCATCGCGGCCTTGCGCCAGCAGGGTGAGCCCGAGCTGGGCTTCGGTCCAGCCCAGCTGGCTGGCGTTGGTGGCCGCGAAAGTGGCGCGGGCGCGCTCGGCCATCGCCGCGGCCTCGTCGAGCCTGCCGGCGTGGCGATACAGCAGGGCGAGCATGGTGCGGATGCTGGCGCTGATCGGGTGATCGGCGGGCAGGGTGCGTTCGGCGATGTCCAGTGCGGCGAGGCCTGTGGCATCGGCCTCGTCGAAACGTCCCAGGCCGAACAGGGCGTTGGCGCGGCCCAGGTGCAGCCAGGCCTGGCGTGATTCGGGAGCCTGCGGATCGAGCGCCAGTAGACGGCTGGCTTGCGCATAGGCGTGTTCGGCCTCGGCGTAGCGGTCGCGCCGGATGGCGGTGGCACCGAGATTGTTCCAGTCCACGGCCAGGCGCGGATCGTCCGGGCCGAGCAGGGTCTCGCGTTCGGCCAGTATCCGTTCGTAAAGCGCCTGGCTGGCGGGAAGGTCGCCGCTGAACTGGACGTTCTTGGCCAGTGTGGTGAGCGTGGCGATGCGGCCCAGGGCGAGATCGGCGCGCGGGCCGATGCGGTCGAAGATCGCCAATGCCTCTTTGCTGTCCGCCATCGCCGCCGCCAGTCGCCCGGTCGCGGTGTCGTGCATGGCCGAGTAATGCAGGCCATCAGCCAGCGCAGGCCAGGCGGCCTCGCCCAGGGTGCGCAGCTGCGCGATGCCGGCATCCAGCCGGGTTCGCCCTTCGTCGGCAGCGCCCAGTGAAATCAGGCCGTGCCCGATGGCGACCTGCAGTTCGGCCTGGGTGTCGGGTGCGTCGGTGAGTGCGTCGACGCGCAAGGCGGCGTCGCGGATGAGGTCCACGGCCGAGGTCTGCGCGCCGCTGCGCGAGAGCTCGGGATTGCCGGCCTTGAGCAGGGAAACCACGAAACGCTTGGTTTCCTCGGCCCGCCGAGCCTGCGCTTCGGCGCGCGCAAGGTGCTGCTCGGCCAGGGCGCGCTGGCGGTTGGCCTCGTGTGCCTGATCGCGCGCGATGCGCGCCTGCCACAGCGCGGTGCCGAAGCTGGCGACGAGGGCGATCAGGGCCAGCGCGGTCGCGGCGGCACCGAGGCGATGGCGCAGCACGAACTTGCGAATCCGATACCCGGAGGTGTCCGGCCGCGCGTTGATCGGGCGGCCGTCCAGATACAAGCCCAGATCCGCGCCGAGCGCGGCGGCGGAGGCGTAGCGGCGCTCGGGCTCGGGGCGCAGCGCAGCGAGCACGATGCGGTCGAGATCGCCCGCGACGAGCCGGGCCAGCCTCGCCGGTTCCGGTGCTCCCTCGCCCCAGCGCTGCGTCAGCTGCGTGGGCTCAAGCTGGCGCAGCGCCTGGCTGGGGCGGACCAGCGAGGCGTATTCGCCCCCGGCACCGACGCCGGTGGTGAGCCCGCGCTCGCGCCGATAGGGCAACTGACCGGCGAGCATTTCGTAGAGCACCACGCCCAGCGCGTGCACGTCGGTGGCGGTGCTGATCGCCTCGCCGTGGATCTGTTCGGGTGCGGCATAGGCTGGCGAGAGTGCGCGCAGGCCGGTGCGGGTGTGGTGCGCGTCGGGCGCGTCGTCGAGCAGCTTGGCGATGCCGAAATCCAGCAAATGCGGTTCGCCCTGTGCGTCCACGAGGATGTTGGAAGGCTTGAGGTCGCGGTGAACGACGAGCCGGCTCTGGGCATAAGCCACGGCATCGCAGACCTTGCGCAGCAGGGTCAGGCGCTCGCGCAGCGACAGCCCGTGCTCGCGCGCCCAGTCGGTGATCGGCGTGCCCTCGACATGCTCCATGACGATGTAGGGCCGCCCCTCGCCATCCATGCCGCCATCAAGCAGGCGCGCGATGTTGGGGTGGGCGAGACTGGCGAGGATGCGGCGTTCCTGCAGGAAGCGCTGCAGGATGTCCTCGCTGTCCATGCCGCGCTTGAGGCGCTTGAGCGCCGCGCGCTGGGTGAAATCACCGTCGTGGCGCTGCGCAAGAAACACCTCGCCCATGCCGCCGCGGCCGAGCGGTTCGATCAGCCGCCAGTGGCCGATGGTGACGGCGTCCTGCTCCGACGCGGCGTTGGACGTTCCGCCTTTTGATGCACTGGCCGATTGCTCCAGCGCCTCGTGCGCGAGTGCGCCCAGGCCGCGCTCGAACAGGCCCTCGCCGGATTCGGCGTTGAGCAGGGCGCGAAGCTCGCCGGCAAAGGCCGGATCGGCGCGCGCGATGTCATCGAGGCGCTCGCCCTGTTCGGCGGTATCGAGATCAAGCAGCTCGTCGAGCGCGGCGGACAGGCGATGCCAGTGCGCGGCGTCACCCGGCGGTGGCATGGGCCAGATCCCGGTACAGGAACGCCTTGGCCTTGCGCCAGTCGCGCTTGAGGGAACGCTCGGACCGATCGAGCACGGTGGTCATTTCGACAAAGCCCAGGCCACCGAGGAAATGCAGCTCCACCAGCCGCGCGAGGCTCTCGTCGAAGTGCTCCAGACGCTGCAGCGCAGCGTCCAGGCTCAGCAACTCGTCATCCTGACCAGCCAGCACGGCGGTCAGGGCCGGTTCGCGCACGTCATCCAGCGACAGCGGCGCGACCCCTTCCCCGCGCTTGGCGGCACCGCGCTTGCGCACGTGGTCGATGACGATCTGGCGCATCGCGCGCGAGGCCAGCGCGAAGAAGTGTCGGCGGTCGTTGGGTGCATCGTCGCCACGCGCCATGCGCAGGTACACCTCGTGCACCAGCGACTGCGCGTGCGCGATGTCGGTGCCGCTGCGCAGCAGGTGATGCTGCGCCATTCGGTGCAGATCGGCATAGACCGAATCGAACAGCCGCGCCTCGGCGATCTTGTCGCCAGAGCGGGCAGCGGCGATCAGCAGAGTGGTGTCCACGGCAGGGTCCGGGGGAGGCCGCCGCATCATTCCATGCCGGAGGTCGCGATGCCAGAGGCGCCGGCATCGCGTCACTCGCGCGAAGAGACCCGCTGGGCCCGTCGCCTTGCTAGCAGGCGGTGGCGATCACAGTGCTAGTGCGTTGGATGAGTTATCACCCGCGCTTACGGGCGACCGATTGTCCTGGCTCGGGCTTTACTGACGGTCTTCCCGGGCTGCGTTGTGTCGAAACGATCGAACCATCGTGGGTTCACGATGGGCTGCAGGCTCACGCCGAGTTCCTTTTCCCGGATGAGCTCGGTCAACTTGTCGCCATCGATCAGGTTCACCGTTGGCGCTCCGTCCACGGCTTCTTCCCTCGCGGCTTTGGAGTAGCGTCCCAAGGTCACAAAGATCGCGTGTTCCGCGCCTCGTTTCTTGGCGTCGTTCTGGAAAAGCGAGACTTCATCGCGGGAGACGGCCTTGCCGTTGGGGTCGTATTTTTTGACCTGCACCGCGACGCGGGAGGACATCACCGGACTGATTGGCGCAAAGCCGATACCGTCGATTCCTTTGTCGCCGCTCTTGCCGACGCGCTCCAACTCCAGTCCATAGAGCCGCAACAGGAACATCGTGAAATCCTCGAAGCCTTCGGGGGGCAGTGCATGCAGGCGCGCAAGGAGTTCATCACGCCATGTATTGCCTCGATCCGGAGAGTCGTCTCCTTCAAGCAAATCCGCGGCATCCAACCCGGTGCCGCTGTAGGCCGAGTCGCCATTGACCTCAGCGGCCTCATGATCGCTATCGTCAGCAGACTGCTTGCGTTGAGGTCGGTTGCGCCGGAACTCCCTGTCGAGTTCTTTGGCGCGGCGTGTACCTTCTTTCTCCGGAAGGGCAAGCAGCTCGCGACCAAGTGCAGTGAGCAGAAAGACGGCCCGCTTGGGGCTTTCCAGCGCACCGATCAGCTTGGCGTAGGACCGCCCCCACATGATCCTGTCGATCAGGACGGAGTGATGGGGTCGATTCGGAAAGGTGACTGCCAGCGCTTCTTCCGAAGGGTCAAGATCGGACAGAACCTGATCCACGATTTCAGCCGATTGCGCGGATCCCCCAAGCCTCTGGACCGCGCGCAAGACCGGAAGAATCAGGTCGGAATAGGTAGGCAAGTCTTCTGCGTTCATAGGCGGGCAGTCCGCGGTTGCAGTATGTCGGCAGGCAGGACTTCAGACGGGTTTCGCTTCCACGAACGCCTCGCGTGCCGCATCTAGCGTTGCGCCGATCACATCCTCATCGTGCGCGCTGGACATGAAGCCGGCCTCGAACGCCGAAGGCGCGAGGAACACGCCGCGTTCCAGCATCGCATTGAAGAAGCGGTTGAACATCGGCACATCGCAGGCGGTGGCCTGGGCGTAGGTCTCGACCTTCTTCTCCGCCGTGAAGAACAGGCCGAACATCGCGCCGACGCGGGTGGTGGTGAACGGTACGCCCGCACCATCGGCCCAGGCTTGCAGGCCATCGCACAGAAGACGCGTGCGGCGGGCCAGTTCGTCGTGGAAGCCGGGTGCCTGGATCAGTTCCAGCATCGCCAGTCCCGCCGCCATCGCCACGGGATTTCCCGAGAGCGTGCCGGCCTGGTAGATCGGTCCGGCAGGGGCGATCTGCTCCATGAGGTCGCGCCGCCCGCCGTAGGCACCGACCGGCATGCCGCCGCCG
>JRYL01000575.1_pt1 | contig 21304 bp, 19 predicted proteins | sample 235391 | NCBI WGS metagenome assembly JRYL01 (sample SAMN03074223, study PRJNA261481) | activated sludge metagenome | biome: Wastewater Treatment Plant; feature: Wastewater; material: Activated sludge; isolation source: activated biomass of a wastewater treatment plant treating wastewater from... ...
CAGATCGGGTTTGTATTTTCGAATCGATTTGACACCTCTCGGCAGATTTTCGCATTCGTCCGCCAATTCGATTTCGGGACAAAATTCCTCCAAAAGAAGTCTCAGACTGATCCTCGCCTGCTGTTCGTCATCAATGATTATCGCTTTCATAATTTTGTTTTAAATCCATTTGAATAATAACTGTGGTGCCCAATGATACCGATTTAATTTCATCCGTTTTGTCGATGATCCGGATTTCAAAATTCCGGCTGCCCGAACGGTTCAAGAGTTCAATACGGTTTTGCTGTGCCTCGGTTGCAAAAGATTTTCTTTTCTGTGCTCTGATTTGATTGAGTTCATCGCTCCTTTTTCGTCCGATGCCATTGTCGTCAATTTCAATTTTCAATTTTTCATCATCGGTTCGGCTGAACAAAACCCTGAGCAGTTTTGGTCCGTCTTTGTGCAGCAGTCCGTGTTTGACCGCATTCTCAACATAAGGCTGAATGAGCATTGACGGAATTTTCACAATCGCCGGATCGACTCCTTCGGCAACTTCAATCTCATAACTGAATTCAGGACCGAATCTTCCTTTTTCAATTTCAAGATACAGTTTGATCGCCTTGATTTCATCTTCCAGACTGACTTCATCTTTTTCAGTCATCTCGAGTATGGTGCGTGTCAGACCCGAGAATTTGGACAGATAGCCGAGCGCCTGTTTTTTGTCGTTCAAAAGTATGTAGGACTGAAGCGTATTCAGTGCATTGTAGAAAAAATGAGGATTCATCTGAGATTTCACCGCCTTCAGTTTGGACTGGTTGACCATTTTTTCGAGATTCATTTTTTCAATTTTCTCAAGATTCCTCTTCTCAATTTTTTTCAGCTGTTTCACAAACCAGAGATAAAACAGAGATACCAGCAGAATCAGGATCAGACCGATAAACCAGAATGTTTTCCAGAACGGCTCTTTGATTTTGAAATTAAAACTGATTTCATCGGCAAACTGATTGTCGATTTCGGCTTTGATTCTGATTTCGTAAGGACCGGGCGCCAAAGAAGTAAGATTCAGTATCCGGCTGTTCACACTGAGCTGCTGCCATTCCGAATCATTAATCTTATAAGAAATGGTGTTGACCGTTGACGGATAATCTGTAAGCAGTAAATAATCGATTTCAATATTGTTTTCGGTGTATTTCAGCACATCGAGCTGAACGACATCAATCGGTTTATCATTGACTTTGACCGTTCTCAGAAACAGTTTTGGCGGACGGCCTTCATCTCCGGTTCTGCCTGTTTTTCTGATAATTCCGGTTCGGGTAGCAAAATACAGCTGACCGTCTTTTGAAATCAGATCGGTCACATCCAGATTTCGGGTATAACTCAGCACTTTGGCACGTCTGCCGGTCTTCAGATCAATTCCGTAAATGGAATTTGTCAGAAACAGATACAGCCTGCCTTCACTGATTTTAATTTTTAAGGGTTTTTCTTCTGACGGAATCCCTTCGGTATCAAAACGGCTGATTTTGTTGTCCGAACCGATTTTAAAGATTTCACCCGAATGGGAAAGACCATAAACCGTTCCTTCAAAATATTCGAGATATCTGATCAGCAATGAATTTTCTTCAAATTTCAGCGCACTGATATTTCCTGATTTGTCCAATTTCAGCAGATTGTTGTGAGTTGCGAAATAAACCGTGTTGTTTTTCGGATTGAATGCCACCGATCTGGTGTTGCTCATTCCGACGACTTCTGAAATTTCGTTACGCTCATAAAATTTCTCAAAAACCGGATCCCAATCACTTTCCAAATCTTCCCTCAGTTTCAGCAATCCCGAAGAATTGCTTGCAGCAACTGCAGCATATTTGTCATCAATTCTTGTCAGTTCTTTGATCGCCATCGGACGTTCGAAAATCAATTTTTGATTCCACTGAATAAATTTTGAAGAGCTGAAATACATGTCATCGTGATCAAAAAATATTTCGATAATCATATGGTTATTGCTCCCTCGATATATATTTTCAATTTTCCGGGTCGAAGTGTCAAAAGAATAAATTTCGTCTTTGTCGGTGCCGATATAGATTTCGTTGCCTTTTTCGGTAATTGTGGTCGGTCTTGTCGGGATTGAATACAGCTTGGAATCAAAATTCTCGACAAAAAGCAGACCTTCTCCCAGGGTTGAAATCCAAAAATGACCCGATCTGTCTTCAAAAACTTTTGAAATGCTCTTTTCCGGAAAATAGGAATTTGTCTTTCTGAATCCGAGTTTGTGATTGATCACCCCGTTGGGCATACAATACCAGATTCCCTTAGAATTGATCGAAAAACTCTGAATAAAATCCATTTTCAGATCCAACGGATATTTTGAAAATTTTCCTTTGCTGTACACAAAAACTTTGGGCGAATATTTCGAAATGATAAAAAGATTGCCGTAATACCCATTCAGTATGGGCGCCGTCATATTTTTAAGTTCCTCGCGGTCAAATTCGATCGGATTGACATCGCCTTTTTCATTGATTTCATACAGTTTATTGCCGAAAATATAAAAATTGTCGTCGTATGAAAATGAATGTCTGAGTTCAAAACCGTCAATCGGAATTACTTTAAGGGTCTTCAGCGTTTTGATATCGATGATGTTCAAACCTTTTTCGTTTATATAAAAAAGTCTGTTTTTTGTAATCCCGAAATTGTAAAATCCAATCGTATTGCCCTGCTCGAGAAGTTTCAGCTGATTGTTTTCGAGATAAAAAATAAATCCGTCAAAATTCTGATACCAGATTCTTCCAAACCTGTCCTGCTGAATATCTGTACCCGAAATTGAAGTTTTGAAATTTCCGCCAAATGTCTCAAACTGTGAACCGTCAAACCGACACAAACCCCTGTCGGTTGCAAACCACATAAAACCAAGCCGATCCTGAAATATATCAAACACAGAATTTGAAGGCAGACCGGCAGATTTATCGATCAGATGAAAATAAGGCTGCTGTGCCGACAGACCCGAAAACAAAAGAAATAAAAATATGAAACCCCCTTTTTTCAAAACTGTGAATATTCGCAAAAATAATCGAATTCTTCACATTTTTGAGTTTCCTTTTATAAAACCGCTGTTTCTGTTTACAAAGCAGAAAAATAAACCGGTCGCACCCGATTTCAAATCACAAAAAACTGCTTTGTCAACCCAAATGATGATTTGGTAAAACAGACGATAAAATATAATGACAGTACGGTGATTTTTGTGATACAATTCTCCGGGAAACTCTCTAAAGTATTAACAAAAGAGACCAACAAACAATGGAAAATTGACGTTCTTGTTTTTTGTTACAATTGAAAAGCCGTCCTGACCGACGGCTTTTTTTGATAAATTTCAGTTCTCAGAAATCATTCCTGCGTTCTCACAAATGTCATACTGACAATATCGCCGGTCAGCAGTATCAGTTTCTGACCGTTATTGATTACAGAATATCCGTTGATGGTTTTCAACATACCCGTAAATGCAGTTTCGTCAAAATTCTCACAAAACATACGTGTTGATCTGAATTTTTCGGTGTCAAAACTGATACGCTTATCGGTCGCAGTATATTCACCGGCAATATTGTTGCAGCCGTTGTTGCCCGCCACTTTCTCGCCGTCAACAAATGTCAGATAAGGCATCTGGATGCCAAAAAGTTTGTCAAAACTGATTCCGGCAACCGGAGACATATAGTCAAGCGTCCATTTTCCGATTAATTCACTTTTCATCGTTTGTTCTGTTTGTTCTGATTCTTCAGCAGTTTTGTTTTTGTCAATGGTTCTTGCCGTCTGACATGAAAAAAATAAAAGAGCGGCAAGAAAGGGCAGATAAATTTTCATGATCATAATTTTTAGAAATTTCAGTCTGCAAATTCGGTTCCAATAATTCGGATTGTTAATATATTTTTTGTTTAATTCTTCCTATTCAGCTGAAAAGGATTATTTTTGTTTTTTGATTTAAGAAAAAGAAATACAGCATGAAATTTATCGTATCCAGCGGCAGTTTGCTCAAAAATGTAAACCTTATTAACGGCGTAATCAATACCAACAATACCATTCCGATTTTGGACAATTTCCTGTTTGAAGTCAGTGAAAACAGTCTGAAAATCACAGGATCTGATTTGGAAACCACTGTTACCACCACATTGGAAGTGGAATCTGCAGATGCTGCAAAAGTTGCGGTTCCGTCGAGAATGCTGTCAGATATGCTGAAAACTTTTCCGGAACAGCCGCTGACTTTTATCCAAAAAGAAGACGGACTGATGGAAATCGTTTCAGAACAGGGAAATTATCAGCTCGCGCTTGAATCTGCTGATGAATATCCGAATGCACCCGAAGTTGATGAAGCTAGCACTGCTTCAATTCAGGCGGGAATTTTGGCTGAAGCGATTTCAAATACACTTTTTGCAACCGGCAACGACGAGCTTCGTCCGGTGATGACCGGTGTGTTCTTCCAAGCAGGAAAAGACAATTTCAAATTTGTTGCAACCGATGCACACCGATTGGTCAAATATACAAGAACCGATCTTCACGCTGAGGAACCTGCCGATTACATCATGCCGAAAAAACCGCTGAATCTGCTTAAAAATATATTGTCGGGAAGCAATGACGATGTGAAAATCGAATACAACAAAGTCAACACCCGTTTCAGTTTTCAGAATATTGTGCTGACCTGTCGTCTGATCGATGGAAAATATCCGAGTTATGATGCAGTCATTCCAAAAGAAAATCCGAATGTGCTGACCATCAACCGAAATATGTTCCTGACTTCGCTGAGAAGGGTTTCAATCTTCTCAAACAAAGCGACCAATCAGGTCAGACTGAAACTGGCAGGCAGTCTGCTGACGATCAATGCCGAAGATTTGGATTTTTCGAGCAAGGCGGAAGAAAAACTGCCCTGCGATTACAACGGCAGCGATATGCAGATCGGTTTCAATTCAAAATTTCTGATTGAAGTGTTGAACAATCTGAATTCGGACGACATCACACTTGAAATGTCTGAACCGAGCCGAGCCGGAATCATCAAACCGGTTGACGGTCTGGTCGAAGGCGAGGAAATTCTGATGCTGGTTATGCCGGTCATGCTGAACGCTTAATAACTGAATTTACAGAAAACCGAATCCTTAATGGTTTTCAATAAAACAATTGGTTTTCACTGATTATGAAAATATCATATAATTGGCTTTCAACCCATATCAAAACAGAACTCGACATTCAAAAAATAGCTGAGATTCTGACTTCTACGGGTTTGGAAGTGGAAGGAACTGAAAAAACAGGAACCGAAAAAGCAAGTCTCGACGGCGTGATCGTCGGAAAAGTGATTTCACTTGAAAAACATCCGAATGCGGATAAACTCAGGGTTGCTACAGTTGATGTCGGAAGTTCCGAACTTCTGCAGATCGTATGCGGTGCACCCAATGTTGCAGAAGAGCAAAAAGTTGCAGTTGCAACCATAGGAACCGTTTTGAGCGGACCCGACGGAAAAGAATTCACCATCAAAAAATCAAAACTCAGAGGAGTTGAATCTTTTGGAATGATCTGTTCCGAAGCTGAATTGGGCGTAAGCGACAATCATGACGGAATCTGGGTGCTGGAACCTTCTTACAAAATCGGTGCGGCGCTCAAAGATTTTATCGAAACTTCAGATTCGTCAGATACGATGATCGAAATCGGTCTGACACCCAACCGTACTGATGCGATGAGTCATTACGGTGTAGCAAGAGATCTGAAAGCTGCGCTGATGGCGATGAAAATCAATCATGAATTTCATAAATTTTCAGAAGACGAATTTGATTCGTTGAATACTTCAGGAGATTGTCCGGTTGAGATTGAAATCAAAAATCCCGAACTGGCGCCGAGATATTCGGGTCTGTATTTTGAAAATCTGACGATTAAAGAATCACCCGACTGGCTAAAAGAAAGGTTAAAAACCATCGGTCTGAATCCGATTAACAATGTGGTGGACATCACCAATTATATACTTCACGATCTCGGTCAGCCGCTGCATGCATTTGATTTTGACAAAATCAATGGCGGAAAAGTGATTGTTCAAACTTTGAAAAAAGGAACAAAATTCACCACGCTTGACGGAGTTGAAAGAGAACTGAACGGCAGCGAGCTGATGATCTGCGACGATAAAGATGGAATGTGTATGGCAGGAATTTACGGCGGTTTGGATTCGGGCGTTTCTGAAAATACTAAAAGAATATTTTTGGAAAGCGCTTATTTTGATCCGGTTTCTGTCAGAAAATCATCAAAATATCACGGTCTGAATACAGATTCTTCATTCCGTTTTGAGAGAGGATGTGATCCGAATATGACGATCAGCGCACTGAAAAAAGCGGCAGTTTTGTTGACCGAATATGCAGATGCTGAAATCAAAGGCGGAATTTTTGATTCTTATCCGGCACCGATTCAGAATTTTCAGACGGTTTTGAGATATCACAAAGTCGATCAGCTTTTGGGCGAAAGACTTCATCGCGAGCAGATCAAAGAAATTCTGAGATCGCTTGACATTGAAATCGTATCAGAAACAACTGATGCGCTTGAACTTTCTGTACCTCCGTTCAGGGCAGATGTGCAGAGAGAAGCAGATGTGATTGAGGAAATTCTCAGAATTTACGGTTACAACAATATCAAGGCGCCCGAAAAAATTTCATTTTCAATTGTAAAAAATCAGGAGAGAAACAGCCAGCTGATTGAAAATACGGTGGCTCAGACTCTGGTTTCAATCGGTTTTCACGAAGCGATGAACAATTCGGTCGGGAAAGCAGAAAATCTTTCTGTTTTTTCACAAAACGAAGACATTTCCGTCAGACTGCTCAATCCGCTCAGCTCAGATCTGGCGGTGATGAGACAGTCGCTGCTGCCCGGCCTACTTGAGAATACCGAATTCAATATCAATCACAAAGCAGCTGATCTCAAGCTTTTTGAATTTGGAAAAATTTATTCAAAAGAAAACGGAAAATACAAAGAGAATTATCGTTTGGGCATTTTGATTTCCGGCGATAAAAATATTGACAACTGGGCAAATCCGGCCGAAAAAACAAATTTCTATACTTTGAAAGGAATTGTGTTTGGTCTGTTTGAAAGACTCGGCATTAGCAAACCGGATGAATTGGCGGCTGCAATTTCAAATTATTCTGATTCGCTGAAAATTGAAATCAACGGAAAAGAATTGGGTGTGATCGGAAAAATCGACAAAAAGATTTTGAAGAAAACAGATATCGGTCAGGATGTATTTTTTGCAGAACTCGATTGGGGGAAAATCACAGAACTGGCTGAAAAATCAAGTATCAAATTTGCTGAAATTTCAAAATTCCCGGCTGTAAAAAGAGATTTGGCGTTGCTGATCGACAAAAAGATTTCGTACAAAGATCTTTATGATTCGGCTGAGAAATTAAAAATCAAATCATTGAAATCAATTCGTCTTTTTGATGTATTTGAAGGCGGGAAACTGCCCGAAGGAAAGAAATCTTATGCGCTGACCTTTGTGCTTCGAAACAATGAGAAGACGATGAGCGATACCGAGATTGATGAAATTATGAATAAATTAATTCGTAATTTTGAGCATAACTTTCATGCTGAATTGAGAAACTGATTGCACAAAAAAACAAATGATTATGAGAACTGTCTTCATCCTACTGATTTCCGGCCTGATCCTGACCTCATGCGATTCGCTCAAATCGACCAAGGATTTTGGGATTGTAAAAAAAGCAATCCTGTCAAACACCTGGCTGCTTCAGGATGAAAACGGAGCAGTGGTCAGTTACAACGGTGAAAATGTTTCGATGGAATTTACACAGGAAGGAAGTTCTTATCGTGCAAGCGGTTTTGCCGGCTGCAACCGTTATTTTTCGACCGTTAATCTTCAGCCCGATCAGATCAGTTTCAGTGCACCGGGTGCAACCCTGATGGCATGTCCCGAAATGGAAGGTGAAGAAGCTTTTCTTTCGCTGATTCCGATGGTGAACAATTATGAAATTTCGGGCAACGAACTGAAATTGTACAAAGACAAAATCCTGCTGCTCAGATTTAAATCAAAATAATTTAACGGAAAGAATTCAACTGGGCATATTCATTTGAATACTCATTACAGAATTAAACCGAAAAATTAGGATCAATTGTATTCGCGTTCACCAAAAATCGAACTGCCGATTCTGACCATATTGCTGCCTTCTTCAACTGCGATTTTGTAATCTCCGCTCATTCCCATTGAAAGAATTTTCAGATAGGGATAATAAAATTTGAAATAATCAAAACAGTCTTTCAGAAATACAAATTCTTTTCTGACCTGTTTTTCATCATCGGTAAAGGTCGCCATTCCCATCAGCCCGATGATTCTGACATTTGGATATTCGGTTTTGCAGTGATGAAGTATTTTCTGGGCTTCCCGTTTTTCCATTCCGAATTTGGTGTCTTCTTCTGCAATTCTGAGCTGAAGCAGACAATCAATGATCCGTTTGTGTTTTTTTCCCTGTTTGTCAATTTCTTTAAGCAGATCTTCAGAATCCACACTGTGAATCAGATGAACAAATTCAGCAATGTATTTGACTTTGTTTTTTTGAAGATGACCGATCAGATGCCATCTGATTTCTTTTGGCAGCTGCTCATATTTTTCGACCAGTTCCTGAACACGATTTTCGCCAAAGTCAAGCTGACCGGCGTCAAACAGTGTTTTGACATCGGCAGCAGGTTTGGTTTTTGAAACCGCTACCAGTGTAACATTTTCGGGAAGTGATTCGCGTACTGTTTTAAGATTTTCGATCAGACTCATTCGTCAAGCTGAAATATGGTTAGACCGCTGAGCGGTTTTGGTTCTATATAAGTGCTTTTTGGCGGCATCTTCAGACCGAGATCCGCGATTTTTTCCATATCGGTAGAAACCACCGGGTAGAAAAAGAATCCGGCTTTGTATTTTCCGCCGTCCACAGCTTCTTTGATTTCGAGCACTCCGTCAACATTTCCGGTTCCGCGGATGAATCCGAGTCTTTCGTCGTCTCTTGAATTTTGAATATCGAGTATCGGTTTGAGTACAAATTCTTCAAAAAGATAAGTATCCAATTCAGAAAGACCTTCGACGGTCAACATTTCACGTTTTACATAAAGACTGTAGAACTGGCCTTCGAGATACAGACCGAGATAATGCTTTTTTGGCGGAAAGAAAGGAGTCTCGCCTCTTTCGCCGATTTCAAATTTATCAGAAAGTTTTTCCAAAAACTGATCTGCATTCAATCCGTTCAGATCTTTGACCAGCCGGTTGTAATCTTTGATGATCAATTCTTTGTCCGACACCAGCATGGCCAATGTATAATTCAGACTGTCATGGTCTGTATAATCCTTCACATTTTTACGCATCGCAAGTGTATAGGCAAGTGAACTTTCCATTCGGTGATGACCGTCTGCGATATAAAAAGATTCATTTTTTTCGATCGAATCTTTGATTTGAAGCAGATTCAGGCGATTTTCAATCTTCCAAATCTGGTGTTCGTTTTCCAATTTATCCTTAAATGAAACAATCGGAAGCGTTTTCATTTCATGTGCCATCAGCAGATCGACCCGCTGATTGTTCGGATAGGTCAGCAGCACAGGTTCTGCGTGAAAGTGAACATTGAGCAGATATTTTGCAAACAGTTCCACCCGTTTGGTCAGGGTTTCTTCGTGCTTTTTGATTTTTCCTTCCTCGTAATCATCGATGCTGACCAGGCCGATCAGACCTTTGACCTGTTCGCCGTCGGGTTTGATCAGCTGATAGATATAATAAGCAGATCTGTCTTTTTCGGCTCTGTCGCTTGATACAAATTCGAGGAAATTTTCTCTCACCTTTGAATGTCTTTCATCCTGGGTCAGATCTTCGTCCTCCCAGGTCGGTTTGATCAGGTGAAGAAAGGATTCGGGATTGGCTGCCAATTCCTCTTCCAGCGCTTTTCGGCTGAAGCTGTCAACACTCTTGGTTGAAAAAGAACCCGCAATTTCATTTACGGGTCTGATTCCTTTGAACGGTTTAAACTGAGGCATGCTGCAAATTTACGAATAATTAACAAATCAGGCCCGGCTCAGCGCCATAATCTGATGTGCCAGCTCAAGTCCGATCCTGTCCTGTGCGTGCCTCAACAGTGCTGCCTGCCAAATGCGGTGAAAGTGAAAGTTTGTCGTTCATCAGCAGCTGCATGCCCGGTGTCGGTTCTTCTTCAAATACATCCAATGCCGCACCCAAAAGTTTGCCCGAATCGAGTGCTTTCAAAAGCGCTTTTTCGTCAACCACACCGCCTCTCGCCGTATTGATCACGACTGCGCCCTGCTTCATTGTTTCGATTTCTTTTTCGCCGATGATGTAATGATCCTGTGCCGGAACGTGAAGCGTGATGATGTCGCTGTTTTTCAATACTTCGTCAATTGATTTCATATCAAAATGAAAACTCAGATTTCGTCCGTCAAAAAAGTCGAGTTCAACATCTGCTTCTTTCAGAAATGCATCAAAACCGATCACATTCATTCCCAGACCGATTGCATTTTTTGCAACTTCACGACCGATTCGTCCAAAACCGATGACACCCATAGTTTTTCCTCTGAGTTCATACGCAGTCGCATATTCTTTTTTCAATTCTTTGAATTTGGTATCACCGTCCATCGGCATTTTTCGATTGGACTGATGAAGATTTCTGTAGATCGCAAGCGAATGTGCAATCACCATCTCACCCACAGATGCAGAAGAAGAAGCCGGCGTATTGATTACCCGGATTCCTTTTGATTTTGCATAATCGACGTCTATATTGTCAAGTCCGACGCCGCCGCGACCCACGATCTTCAGCGCTGTTGCATCAATCAGATCTTTTCTCACTTTGGTTGCACTTCTCACCAGCAGCACGTCTATCTGATTCTGATTGATATAATCGGCAAGCTGATCCTGCGGAACTCTGAGTTCGATCACTTCAAAACCTTCATTTTTGAGCAATTCAACTCCGGCTGCCGACATTCCGTCGTTTACGAGTATTTTCATTTTTGTCTGATTCTTTAAATTATTGATTATACGAATTTCTGTTCAAAAGCTTTCATCACATCAACCAGCACCTGAACGCTTTCGATCGGTAAAGCATTGTACATGCTTGCACGGTATCCGCCAACGATTCTGTGGCCTTTCAGATTGACGATTCCGGCTTCTTTCCACATTTTGTCAAATTCATCTTTCAGACTTTCATCATTCAATACAAAGGTTGCATTCATATCCGAACGGTCCTCAACCGCAACCGGTCCTCTGAACATTCCGTTTCTGTCGATTTCGGAATACATCAGTTCTGATTTTGCTTTGTTTCGTTTTGAAATTTCAGGAATTCCGCCGATGCTTTTCAGCCATTCCAGATTGCACATTGCACCGTAGATCGCCATGACGGACCAGGTGTTGAATGCACTTTCTTTGTCAATATGCACCTGATAATTCAGATAGGTCGGAATGTCTCTTCCGGTTTTGCCCAGAACTTCTTTTTTGATGATGGTCACCGCATTTCCGGCAGGGCCCATATTTTTTTGTGCTCCGCCGTAAATCACAGCAAACTTTGAAATATCGACCGGTTTGCTCATGATGTCAGATGACATATCGCAGACAATCGGAATCGGACTGTTCGGAAAAGATTTCATCTGGGTTCCGGCTACCGTATTGTTTGAAGTGCAGTGAAAATAATCTGCATCTGCAGGAATATTGTAATTTTTTGGAATATAGCTGTATTTTTTGTCGGCAGAAGATGCAACCACATCAACGAGTCCGAGTCTTTTGCCTTCTTCTATCGCTTTTGTTGCCCACACGCCGGTATCGAGATAAGCTGCTTTACCGCCGTTTAATTTCATCATATTGAAAGGCACCATCACAAACTGAAGCGAAGCGCCCCCCTGGGTGAAGATCACCTCGTGGGTATCGGGCACATTCAGCAGTTCTTTGGTCAGCTGAATGGTGTTGTGCATCACCTCTTCAGCATCGGGCCGACGGTGCGAAATTTCCATGAGTGACAGACCTGAATTGTTGAAATTTAAAACGGCCTGAGCCATTCTGTCAAAAACTTCCTGTGGAAGGATGCAGGGACCTGCGCTGAAATTATGGATTTTCATATAGTAGTGTTTAAGATTATCGGATTGTATAAAAAATAACTTTCAAAATCTGGTGCAAAGTTAATTATTTCATTTGGGTATCAGTAAAATAATCAATGCACTTTTCTCAACGGACGAATCTGAATTTTTAAATCCCGATCCGAAAAAGAAAAGTGCATCGTTTATGATTCATTTGCGGATTAATCTTCTCCGTGCATAATCGCTTTTTTCTTAAGAAGTCTTTCCTCGCTTTCCACATGATCCTCATCCGGAATGCAGCAGTCAACCGGACAAACCGCCGCACACTGGGGTTCTTCGTGGAATCCCATGCACTCGGTGCATTTGTCGGTTACTATAAAATAAATTTCATCGCTTACCGCATCGTGAACTTCGTCAGCATTGTGCTGCTCTCCGTCCACATTCAGGAAATCTCCTTTCAGTTCGGTGCCGTCTGAATATTTCCAGGGCATAGCACCTTCATAGATCGCATTGTTGGGGCATTCGGGTTCGCATGCTCCGCAATTAATACATTCGTCTGTTATTATGATTGCCATTGTATTATTTTTTAATTCGTTGTGAAATCGGAAAATTCTTTGTCGTTTTGATTCAAAAATTGACAAAAACGGTCAAAAAATCATCCAAAAATCAATTTTTCAAAAATAAGGATTATTCGTCTGACAGAAAACGATTTTCATTCTAAATAAGAGATTCGTTTCCGGCTGAAGCCATTGACGGATAATTCTTAAATTTGCAGACTTATTGAATCATTATGTCATCAGTACACAGCCGTATTTCAGCAGTTTACGATTTGGGAAGTTTTTTCGGAAAAATTTTAAACGATCCGACCGAAGCTTCAGAATTTCATTCTAAATTAAAATCTGCAGAAATCCACAATCCCTGGTTTACACCCGAAAATCTCAATTATTGTCTGAAACAGTGGAATGAAGTGTTGACCCGGAAAAATATTGAAAACTGGCTGAAGGAATACAAATATTCCGATTCTCCAAAAAAAGTCGGAATCATCATGGCGGGCAATCTGCCGTTGGTCGGTTTGCATGATTTGATTTCAGTGATTCTGTCCGGAAACGATGCAATCGTCAAAACTTCTTCAAAAGATGATGTACTGATGAGTGCCGTAATTGATTTTCTGACCGAAAATTATCCCGAATTAAAAAATTCAATTCAAAAAACAGAAAGATTAAAAGATCATGATGCGGTGATTGCGACCGGAAGCAACAATACGGCGAGATATTTTGAATATTATTTCAAAGACATTCCGCATATCATCAGAAAAAACAGAACCGGCGTTGCGGTGCTTGACGGCAGCGAATCAAAACAGGAACTGAACGGTCTGGCTGATGATATTTTCAGATATTTCGGTATGGGCTGCAGAAATGTCACCAAACTTTTTCTGCCCGAAAATTACAATACCGATCAGCTTTTTGAATCATTTTTTGAATGGAAAGACATCATCAATCATCCAAAATACGCAAACAATTATGATTACAACCGGGCGGTCTTTCTGCTGGGCAAAGAAAAATTTTTGGACAATAATTTTGTGATGCTAAAAGAATCGGAAAGTTTTCACAGTCCGATCGCAGTGGTTCATTATTCGTATTATAAAAATCAGGATGAACTGAAAAATATACTCGATCAGAATTCGGAAGAAATCCAATGCATCGTCGGTCATCCGACAGCAGGAATTCAGAATCAGATTGGGTTTGGTCAGAGTCAAAAACCGGGATTGAACGATTATGCAGACGGTGTGGATGTGATGAAATTTCTTGAAAACCTGTAAATCAATTTGGTAAAATCCCCCTAAAAATAGGGCAAATGCCCTATTGCACAATATTCGCAATTCAGTCAACTTTGTATCATACAAAAAGAGAAAATCAACCCTCTCTTTTTCAACTTAACCCAAACCTATACAATTAACCCTCCAGCAGGTATTCCGCGAAATCGGGATACCTGCCTTCTTTTTTGTGGATAAGTGTTTGGTTCAATTTTCAAATCAAAGATTATATTTGCAAAACAAAATTTTACGGATGAAATACAAAAGAATACTCCTTAAACTGAGTGGAGAAGCGCTGATGGGGAACCGTCAGTTTGGGATCGACCCGGAAAGACTGAAAGAATATGCAGAAGAAATCAAATCTGCTGTCGAAATGGGAGTAGAAGTGGCAATTGTAATCGGTGGCGGAAATATTTTCAGAGGTCTTTCGGGTGCAGCCAACGGAATGGATCGTGTACAGGGCGACTATATGGGAATGCTTGCTACGGTGATCAATGCGATGGCGCTTCAGTCGGCTTTGGAAGAAGCGGGCGTTTATACCCGGCTCCAGACTGCGATTAGAATGGAACAGATTGCAGAACCATATATCAAAAGAAGAGCGACACGGCATCTTGAAAAAGGAAGAGTGGTCATCTTTGGTGCGGGCACCGGAAATCCTTATTTCACAACCGATACAGCGGCTACTTTGAGAGCGATTGAAATCGATGCGGATGTGATTCTCAAAGGAACAAGAGTGGACGGAATCTATACGGCCGATCCCGAAAAAGATCCGAATGCGACCAAATTTGAAACCCTGAGTTTTGCAGAAGTATTTGAAAAAGGTCTGAGCGTGATGGATATGACCGCGTTTACACTCAGTCATGAAAACCATCTGCCGATCATCGTTTTTGATATGAACAAAAAAGAAAATCTGAAAAAACTGCTGGCGGGAGAGAATATCGGAACGCTGGTCAATTGATTGAAATCGGAAGAAATTAATATATTAGCACTTCAAATTTTTGAAAAAGAATCATCATGGAAGAATTGGATTTGATCGTCGATATGACAAAAGAAGAGATGCAGAATGCGCTGAACCATCTTGAAAAAGAATTTGTGAAACTCAGAGCTGGCAAGGCTTCACCCGGCATGCTTTCATCTGTCCGTTTTGACTATTACGGAAATTCAACTCCTTTGAATCAGGCGGCAAATATCGGTGCTCCCGATGCAAGAACGCTGACTGTTCAGCCCTGGGAGAAAAATCTGATTCCGGAAATCGAGAAAGCAATCATCAATGCCAATCTTGGTTTTGCACCTTCAAACAATGGTGAAATGGTGATTATCAATATTCCGCCGGTGACCGAGGAAAGAAGAAAAGAATTGGCGAAAATCGCAAAAGCAGAAACAGAGAATGCAAAAGTGAGCATCAGAAATGCAAGAAAAGATGCAAACAACAACATCAAAAAATCTGAAGATGTATCTGAAGATCTGCTGAAAGGTTACGAAGAAAGAATTCAGGGGCTGACCGACAAATATGTGAAACAGGCAGACGAACTGCTGGCTGCAAAGGAAAAAGAAATCATGACGGTCTGACCAATCGTAAATTACAAAATAACAAATGCGCCGTTCAGTTTTGACGGCGTATTTCATTTGAAACAAAATGAATCGGATTTCAAAAGATTATTTCATTGAAAATGATACGCTCAGCATTGCAAAGGGACTGATTGGAAAAACGCTGGTCAGAGATTTTGGAAAGGGTGAAATTCTGAAATCAAAAATCATTGAAACCGAAGCCTACATCGGTGAACAGGATCTTGCCTGTCATGCGAGCAAAGGAAAAACCGAGCGAAATAAAATCATGTTTGAAGACGGCGGTCTGGTCTATGTTTATCTGATATACGGCATGTACTGGATGCTGAATTTTGTCACCGAAAAAGCAGACCATCCGGCAGCGGCTCTGATTCGCGGGATCGAAGAATGTTCGGGTCCGGGCAGAGTCGGCAGACTGCTGAAACTCGATAAAAGTTTTTACGGCGAAAATCTTGAAACCTCAAACCGAATCTGGATTGAAGATTCAATTATTCAATCAAAAATCATTGCTACACCAAGAATTGGAATCGATTATTCGGGTGAAATCTGGAAAAACAAACCCTGGCGGTTTGTGGTTGAAAAATAAGAAATCAGCTCAGGAATTCTTTTTCGAGTTTCAAAGGTTCGAGATAGACACCGTTTTTGTAAACTCTCATATTTCCGCCCGAAATCTCATCGATCAGCATCACCTGACCATGCACGTCACGGCCAAATTCGAGTTTGATGTCATACAGATCAAGACCTTTTGAAGCCAGATCTTCTTTCACCATATTACAGATCAGTATGGTTTCTTCTTTGATTTTTTCGTATTCCTCTTTTGAAAGAATATTGAGCATCGCAAGTGCGTCTTTTGAAATTGGCGGATCACCTCTTTCATCGTCTTTAATGGTAATTTCGACAAAATTTTTCAGATCCTGACCTTCCTTACAGTATGCACCGTATCTTTTGAAAAAACTGCCGACTGCTTTGAAACGGCAGATCACTTCGAGTCCGTTTCCAAACACAGTTGCTTTTTTAACGGTCATCGTTTGGTTGTCAATTTCCGCATCCACAAAATGGGTTGAAATTCCTTTTTGATTCAGCATTTTGAAAAAGTGAACCGTCATTTTGAGACCTGATTTTCCGGCGCCTTCAATGGTCAGTCCGACTGTATTTGCACCCGGGTCAAAAACGCCGTCCGTGCCGGTTACATCATCTTTGAATTTCAGCAAAAACTGATTGGGATTGTCGGTTGAAAAAACATCTTTGGTTTTTCCGGAATAAACAAGTTTCATAATCTAAAAATTTGATGCCTCAAAATTACAATTATCCAAAAAAATACAGCAAGAATCTTTAAATAAATATTTGAAGTGGGAACGGCAAAGCCAAGTCACAATTTATTTTAAATTTGAAAGAAATTAACACACAGCAAAATGGACAGGAGAAAATTCATCAAAACAAGCGGAATGGCCGGAATGGCTGCTCTTCTGCTTCCCGGAACGGTTTACAGCGGAAGTCTTTTTGATTCAAAAGTCAAAGTCGGACTGATCGCAGTCGGAATGCGCGGTCAGGTGCATTTGGTCGAACTGCTGAAAAGAGACGATGTGGAAGTAACCGCCATCGCAGATCCCGAGCCGAGAATGGTGGAAATGGCACTGAAAATATTTGACAAACACGGAAAATCAAGACCAAAAGTATTTTCGAACGGAGATTATGATTACAGAAAACTTCTGGACAGAAAAGATGTGGATGCGGTCATCATCTCGACTCCGTGGGAATGGCATCATACACAGGCGGTTGAAGCAATGCGCGCCGGAAAAATCGTCGGACTGGAAGTCTGCGGTGCAATGAATCTGGACGAATGCTGGGATTATGTCAATGTGTATGAAGAGACAAAAGTTCCGATTTTCATGATGGAAAATGTCTGTTACCGTCGGGATATCATGGCGGTTTTCAATATGGTCCGTCAGGGGAAATTCAGTGAGATTGTTCACGGGCAGGGCGGATATCAGCACGATCTGAGGGGTGTGCTTTTCAATGACGGAGAGAGCGCTTACGGAAAGGGTGTCAATTTTGGCGACAAAGGTTTTTCGGAATCAAAATGGAGAACGCTTCATTATGTTGACCGAAATGCTGAGCTCTATCCGACCCACGGTTTGGGTCCGGTTGCAACCATGATGGATGTGAACCGCGGCAACCGGATTACTCATCTGTCTTCGATGGCGAGCAAACAGGCAGGGCTGACCGATTACATCATCAAAACCGGCGGAAAAGATCATCCGAATGCAAAAGTGAAATTCAAAGAAGGTGATGTGGTTCAGACGATTATGAAATGCGAAAACGGTGAAACCATACTGCTCACCCACGACACTTCGCTTCAGCGACCGTACAATCTGGGTTTCAGGGTTCAGGGTACAAACGGAATCTGGCAGGACATCGGTTCGGGCGGTTTCAATCAGGGATTTTTATATTTTGAAGATGAGATGAACCATTCGCACAAATGGACAGGTTCTGAAGATTATCTGAGAAAATATGATCATCCGCTTTGGAAAAAATATCAGGAAAAAGCAGAAGGTGCAGGACACGGCGGAATGGATTTCTTTCTGATCAATGATTTTATCGAATGCATCAAAGCCAACAAAGAATTTCCGTTTGATGTTTATGATCTGGCGACCTGGTATGCGGTGACGCCTTTGAGCGAAAAATCGATTGAAGGAAACGGAGCTTCTCAGGAAATGCCCGATTTCAGCCGCGGAAAATACAAAAACAGAAAACCGGTTTTCGGATTTGACAATTATGGATAAAACTTCACTGCTCATACTGGCCGGCGGAATGGGAAGCCGGTACAGAGGCAGCAAACAGATTGATACGGTCGGAAGCGGAAATGAAAGGCTGATGGAATTTGCGATTTTTGATGCGCTCAAAATCGGAATCAGAAAATTTGTACTGATCATCAATTCAAAATTTCCTGAAGATTATAAAATCAAACTTCAAAAAATATTGGAAAACAATGGTGCCGAATTAAATTTTGTGGTTCAGAAAATTGATACATTGATACCGGAACGCTTCCATTCAAAATTACAAAACCGAAAAAAACCTTTGGGAACCGGGCATGCGGTTTATTGCGCAAAAAATGTGATCAACGGACCGTTTGTCACCATCAATGCAGATGATTATTACGGAAGACAGAGTTTTGAAAATGCAGCGGAATTGATTAAAAATCATCAGATTTCAAATCAGTTTTTTGGAATGACTGCATTTGAACTTCAGAATACTTTGAGCGAAAACGGAAGTGTGTCAAGAGGAATCTGCCGGCTGAATGGTGATTTGCTCGAAAGTGTTGAAGAATTTACTTCGATTCAAAAAATCAATGATCAAATCAGCGGTCAGAATGAAAAAGGAGAATCAAAGAAATTGAATCAAAATGATTTGGTTTCAATGAATTTCTGGATTTTGGATGATTCATTTTTTCGACTTGCAGAAGATGAATTAACTGAATTTCTTGAAAACACCGATGATTTTTCAAAATCTGAATTTTATCTGCCCTCGGTCATCGACAAAGCGATTCATCAAAACCGGGTTCGTGTCAGGGTTTTGAAAACTTCCGAAAAATGGTTTGGTCTGACTTATCGTGAAGACAAAGAAAATGTAGTCAAAGAAATCGAATCGATGCAGTCAACAGGAATTTATCCCAAAAAACTTTGGCAGAAATAAAAAAGAGGACTCGATTTGAATCCTCTTTTACTTTTTAAATTGAAATTTCCGGTTTAAATCACCATCATATCCACAAATTCATTCACATTCATATTGATCAGTTTGTCATAATCGAGTGAATGATCCAAAATCGTATGCTGCTGTTTTTCAGGGAAAATACGATTCAGATTGATTTTGAATTTCCTGATCAGCTCTGGAATTCCTTCCTCTCTCCTTCTCTTGTGTCCGATCGGATATTCAACGGTTACTTCGTCCAAAACGCTGCCGTCATTGAACTCAATGGTCAGTCCGTTTGCAATCGAACGTTTTTCGGGATCGTGATAATCAACCGTAAACTGCGGATCTTCAACACATTCCACTTTGTCTCTCAACGGATCGATTCTCGGATCGTTTGCAATTTCATCTTCATAATCGGCTGCAGTCAGTCGACCGAAAATCAGCGGAACCGCAATCATATACTGGATACAGTGATCTCGGTCGGCAGGATTGTTGAGCGGACCTTTTTTGTCAATGATTCGGATCGCAGCTTCGTGTGTTCTGATTGTAATTTTTTTGATGTCATCGGTTGTTTTTCCGATTTCTTTCAGTTTGCCGTGAAGCGTCATTGCAGCTTCAACCGCTGTCTGAGAGTGGAATTCAGCCGGGAAAGAAATTTTGAACAATACATTTTCCATCACATAAGAACCGTAAGGTCTCTGGAATTTGAATTCATTTCCTTTGAATGAAACATCATAAAATCCCCAAACCGGAGCGGTCAAAACAGAAGGATAACCCATCTCGCCGGTTTTTGCAATCAGCGCCAGACGAACCGCTCTCGAAGTTGCATCGCCGGCTGCCCATGATTTTCGGCTTCCGGTATTCGGTGCATGACGATAGGTTCTGAGTGACTGTCCGTCAACAAATGCAAGCGAAACTGCATTGATGATTTCGTCTCTTGTCAGTCCGATCAGTTTTCCTACCACCGCTGTAGAAGCGAGTTTCACCAACAGCACATGATCGAGTCCGACTTTGTTGAATGAATTTTCAAGCGCCATACAGCCTTGAATTTCGTGCGCCATGATCATTCCTTCCAGCACCTGCTTCATCTTCAAAGGTGCTTTTCCTTCTGCAATATTTGTTCTTGAAAGCCAGTCAGCAGTCGCAAGGATTCCGCCCAGATTGTCTGACGGATGACCCCATTCTGCTGCCAGCCAGGTGTCGTTAAAGTCAAGCCAGCGGATGATTGCGCCAATGTTGAAGGCTGCCTGAACCGGATCCAGCTGAAACTGGGTTCCAGGAACTTTTGCACCGTTTGGAACGATGGTTCCCTTCACGATCGGGCCCAAAAGTTTGGTACATGCCGGATAAGTCAGCGCTTCCAGACCGCAGCCCAAAGTGTCCAAAAGACAATAGTGAGCTGTTTTCCAGGCCAATTCATTTTTGATTTCATAATTCAGTACATAATCCGCAATGTCCGTCAATACCTGATCCGGCTGCGGTCTTTCATTTGAAATGTGTGATGACATTCTTATTGATTTAATTTAGATAATTTATTTTCTTTTTGAAATTGGAACAAACTTTTTGTTCTCGGGTCCGACATAATTTGCGCTCGGACGGATGATTTTGCCGTCTTCTCTTTGTTCGATCACGTGAGCGCTCCAGCCGGTGCATCTCGAAATCACAAAAAGAGGTGTAAACATCAGCGTCGGCACGCCCATTCTGTGATAAGACACAGCCGAGAACCAGTCGAGGTTCGGGAACATTTTCTTTTCTTTCCACATTACGGTCTCGAGTCTTTCGGCCACATCATACAGCAGCATATCGCCTGCTTCTTCTGATAATTCTTTGGCAACTTTTTTAATCACCACATTTCTCGGATCCGAAATTGTATAAACCGGATGTCCAAAACCGATGATTTTTTCTTTGTTTGCCACCCTGATTTTGATGTCTTCTTCAGCTTCTTTTGCAGATGCATAACGGCTCTGGATGTCAAAAGCAACCTCGTTTGCACCTCCGTGTTTTGGCCCTCTCAATGCTCCGATCGCTCCGGTAATCGCTGAATAGATATCAGATCCGGTTCCGGCGATCACACGACCTGTAAAAGTCGAAGCATTGAATTCGTGTTCGGCATACAGATTCAGTGAAATCTGCATTGCTTTCACCCATGATTTTGAAGGTTTCTCGCCGTGAGGCAGATGAAGAAAATGTCCGCCG
>JRYL01000061.1_pt1 | contig 21294 bp, 22 predicted proteins | sample 235391 | NCBI WGS metagenome assembly JRYL01 (sample SAMN03074223, study PRJNA261481) | activated sludge metagenome | biome: Wastewater Treatment Plant; feature: Wastewater; material: Activated sludge; isolation source: activated biomass of a wastewater treatment plant treating wastewater from... ...
GACACAGAAGGATTTAAACGTTCTAGATACACAACCAGAGCACCTCGTGGGATGTTTAAAAATGATGATGGCTTTTTCGAAGACAAAAAAACAGGTAGTACATCTTGGGGTAGAACAAATCCAAAAACTGGAAAGGTTCATGTCTCAAGAGCAGCTTATGAAGATAGCTTTGCAAGGTTTTATATTACTGTAGGACACGAAACGATACACTCGGTTTTCCGCAGGCTTGATCTTTCATATAACAGTAATGTTGACCACGCTACCATAAGTGATTGGATGCTTCAACAAGCAAATGTATTTGGTAATCAGAGTTTAATTTCTGAAATACAAGATTACGCTGCTCCATTCCAAAAATATATAGGAATAAAACCGGAAGTAGATTGGCGTAAAACAGGAATCATAGTACGAACTAAATTTTAAAAATCCATGAAATCAATATACCTATTTTCAATACTTGTCATAGTGTCTTGCAGCAAACAGATTCATCAAAATAATGCAATCGTTCCCGCAATATATTCAGAAGAATTTCTTTTGTACGAGAACAAGGATTTTTCCTTACAACTTGATGATTTTTTAGATTGCAATAAAGAATTGTTTTTAAGAAAACCTTCCTTAGAAAATCTTAAAGCAGAATTAGAAAAAAGCAATCTCAATATAACATCAATAAATTGCAAAAATCATATAAGTAAGACTAATGAAATTGGCAAATTAGAAGGCAACTTTGAATATGAAAGTAAATCTGCCTTAACTGAAAAAAGTAGTTTTATTTTCGTTTTCAAAAACGATGAATTGAAATCGTATGTTAAAGTCAGTGGGGATAAATGTAACGGTTTTTGGTGCTTTCAGGAAGAAACAGAACAATTAAAAGAATATTATATATGGAAAATGCATCATTTAGCCATTGATATATCACCACAGCCAGATAGGGAATTAATGTATTATTGTGTGTATAAAATAAATCTAAACGGACAAATAGNNGTTCGGAATACTAATAATGTCTTTTTAAACAAGAACCCCGCCAAAAGACGGTTTTTTTTCCTACAATGTCGCAATATTTTTAAGATTTGTAGCCTTTGATAAAAACACCAATTTTAGCAAAAATATGGTTTTTAGAATCGTTTCTGTATCATTTAGAGTACAACATCATACTAAAATAAAAGAGATAGCGTTTTAATAAAGTTCATTGAAATAGAAGGAAAGAGCAGATTGTCTATACAGGTGTATCTCTGTACTATGGTAATTTTTCCTGGGGCGGTTTACTCAAAAGCACGCTGATTGGAGCGGTAAGCGGGGCGGTGGCATTTGGTGTGGGGGAAATAACCTCTGCTCTTTTTACAGATATTTGTGCAAGCACGACTACCCTGACTGCTGCTCAGGTCAACCTTATTGTTGCAGCACCTCAGGCTGTTCTTCACGGTTTCAGCCAGGGTTTTATATCAGGAATAAGCGGTGGTGATGTTGGTCAAGGCTTAATGAGTGGGATGGCAAGCAGTGCAATGAGTTCAATTTTTGGTAGTATTAACTTTGATGGGACTGCCGGCGATATTTCTAATTTGTTGTTCAGTTCTACAGTTGGGGGAATAACTTCCAAACTTTCGGGTGGTAACTTCTGGGAAGGAGCAACGATTGGATTGGCAGTAAGTGCGTTGAATCATGGTATGCATAAAATGTTTCAAAAAAGAAATTTGCCATCTTTTTCAAAACTAAAAAAACACTATCGTAGATATGAGGATATTTCTGACCGAGAATTATTTCAAGAATTTGGAGGACAGATGCAAGATGCATTGGATTATAATGATCAAAGAGGGAGAAACACATACAGTTGTGCACTAAGGGTGTCAGAAGCATTAGTGGAAAATGGGGATAAAATTCCCTACAATAAAGGAACTACTCTAACTGGAGAAAACGGTAAACATTACATTGTTAACACAGAGAAATTAAACAGCTATTTGTCTGACACATATGAACTAACAAGCACTTCCACGGAGCAATCATCTTATATAGGAAAGAAGGGTATTATCTTTTTTAGAATTGGCTATAGTGATGCACAAGGACATATAACTCTTTGGGATGGTTCTAAAATTCTTGGGGGAGGACATGATTCTTCCTTTTATTTCCAAAAAGCAAATGCAATCTATTTTTATCAAACCAAATAAAATGAAAAATAAAATCATTACAATGTTATTCAGCTTAGTTTTATTAAACTGTAAAGCGCAAGAAAACATAAACTCTGAAATCATAGAAGTAAGAAAAGAAATAAGTAAAGCGAGTCTAAGGAAATTTGCGTTTTTTGAATGTTTAAACAAATCAACAAACGATTCTTTAAAAACTAAAATTAACGATTCAAGCGGAGATAATCTTTATTACAATCTTTATGGATTTGATCCATTGTCTAACCCAGAGCAACGCGTATTTATAGATTCGTTAAGCACTTTTGCCGAAACTTGGGGAAAGCAACCTTATCCAAATATAGATCATCCTAATACAAAAATGCATATAACGAATTGTTTAAACATGTATGAGAGTTATGAATTGGAAAAGTTAATTGAAGGTATTTTTAATAACTCTGTAGATGAAGAAATAATTAGAAATAATGATATTTCAGATTTAAAAGATGAAAGCTCTATTGGTCAATATAAATATTACAAAATGCATATTAAAAAGGAATAAAATAAAAAATGGGTCAAAAGCAATTTACAGTAACAAAGTTCTGTTGAAATTTAAAGAATAAACTATGCATAGTTACAATCAAGGGTTCATAACCAGCATAAGCGGTGGAAACGGAGGATAAAGTTTTGTAAGCGGTATGAGCAGTACGTCAGTTTTGTAAATATGAGCATTGGGTTGAGCGGTACAGCCGGTGATATTTCTACCATGCTGTTTGGTTCTGTAAGCGGCGGACTAAGTGCAGAGCTTACGGGAGGAAACTTCTGGCAAGGAGCAGCAACGGGGTTGACGGTAAGTGCTTTGAATCATGTAGCGCATAAGATGACGGTTAGGTCTATTGTAAATGCTCGTATTGATGAACAATTTGAAGGAACCGGAATAAACCCTATTCAATTCAAAGGGAGATAAATTTTTGAATAAATACCATCTTTTGGCAAATAGCGAAGGAGTCTATCAATCAGCGATTTAGCCCAAATATTTATTTTTCGAATCAACTGTCCGATAAAAAAATCACCGCCCGATTCAGCACCGGACGGAGATTTTATTTTTAGTTTTTTAACGGTTTACTTCTTAATAATCTTTTTTGTAACGATGCCTTCATCCGATTTGATGAAGACCAAATACACACCCGAAGGTATGGCTTTCAAATCGATGGTTTCATTTTTTGAAATATTGTCAAATGTACGGTCATATACCACCTGACCCATTTCATTGAAAATTCGGATATGTGCATTTTTCAGATTTTTTCCGGTCTGGACGTTCAGATTTTCAACCACCGGATTCGGATAAACTGAAATCAGTCGGTTCAGATCCTGTTCTGCAGTTCCCAGCGCAGAATTGACACCCGAAATCACCAATGCGAAATTCTGTTTTCCGTTGACCAGACTTCCTTTGTGGGTTACAGTCAGTGTGTAGGTTTGTCCGGCTTCGGGCGAATCAATGACCACCTGCTCTGTATTGTCCACTTTGTTGTCTTCTCGGGTTGCAGCCGCCGACGGATTGTCCGGATCGAGTTTCCACGGATAAAAAGTATCAGAACCTTTTGTGATTCTCAGATCCAAATCATTGACCAGCATTGGTGTTCTGTCGTTTAATGGTCTGTCGGCCAATGGCTGTCCGCCCGGATCAAGCCATGAAATCGCAGCTTTGACCGGTTCGCCGCCAACCGCTTTGAATGTCATTGTGAATGTTGAGCCGTCGTGGAGTATCTGATCTGCTGCATAATATTTTCCGTCTGCATTGACAATGGTTCTGGCAGCCTCCAGCGCATTGATCAAACCGTAACCGAATTTATAGTCAGGCCCCTCTGTGGTTCCGGTTTCATTTGCAGTATTGATTAGCAGCGCCTTCATCATATCGCCTCTTACATTGCCACCGTCAAATTCATTTTTGACTTCTTCGAGCAAAATTCCCACACCTGCACCTGCCGGTGAGGAGAATGAGGTTCCGTTCCAATTGGTATAGGATGTGTCCGAACCGTATGTTGCAGATCTCACACTTTCACCGATGGCAGAAACTTCAGGCTTGATTCTTCCGTCATCAGTCGGCCCCCAGCTGCTGAAAGAAGTGATTTGTACACTTGACGGGCCGTTGTAACGGTTGTCGCCGGCCATATTTTTTACAGCTGCCACATTGATGGTGTTTTTTGCAACCGAACCTGAAAACGCAAGACAGTCATATCCGCCCTGTGCCATACAGTCATTGGGTCTGTTTACCCCCGAATAAAACACCCAGTTGTTGGATTCGTCGTAGGCATAATGATCCACTGTGCCGCTCGGACCTTCATTTCTGTTGTTTCCGGCCGATCTGAAGAATGAATGCTGAGGCGCATTGAAAATGACATTGTCCAAATTACGGTCGGTATTGGTATATAGGCCGAAAAGCACTGATTCCGTTTCAGAAATATAGGGATAACCGTACCAGTACCACATCGACTGGCTGGAGTTGTAATACCAGCCGGTCAGCGAGCCGTATGAATGGTTTGAAACCATATAATCGCTGTTTTCGGGTAGTGCAGATTCGTTAGCTATTTCTGTCAGTGTATTTCCGTTGGTGAAATTCAGACCTTTCAGATTTGCCTGAGGCGCCATTCCGATCGCCATCGAACTGATGCCTTCTGCCATGATCACACCTGCCACACCGGTTGCGTGATCCGAATTGCTGCCTGAGGTTTCCACCTGAGTCACTCTGCCTGTAAATTCCTGATGGGTGGTCCGAATCCTTCCGCCGTCCCATATATAAACCGTATAACCGTTTCCGGTTGCATCAACCACCCGGAAGTGATCCGTCGCTCAGAAAATCGACATTCATCGAACGCTGCTGCGGACGGCTGTCGATATGATAATAAACCGGTGTTCCGTTGTCAATCGCCTGAAGCGCAGCGCCTTCACCCATCGGATGATCTGCATATTTGGTCGCTTCAATCGCTTTTGCCTCTTCATATTTCGAATTTGATTCGGCAGCTATTTTCTGCAATTCCTGACGGTTTACAGTTTCCTGTGCATAGGAGACAGTAACCGCCAAAACTGCAACGAGCATGGAGAATTTTTTCATAATTGTTTAATTTAAATCTTTTGGATATCAAATATAGAAACTTTTGCGGTAAACTGACCATAGTTGATGGTCACCTTTTTGCCTTCAATCTTTTCGATGGAGCCGATGCTGTTTGAATCTTTTAATTTCACACGGTCGCCTGTTTTCAGACTTTTGATTTCGGTTTCTATCTGCTTTTCTTTCTTTTCTTCAATCTTTTGCTGCTTTTCTTTAATCGTCCTCTGATTTTTCTTCAGTTCTTTTTTGACTTCTTTCTGAACGATTTTTTCCTTCTTTTTTTCGATGGTATTGATTTCGGTCTTTTTTGAATTCTCAATTTCAACCCATTTCAGAAAATTTGCAATCAGTTTTTTCTTGTTTTTTGATTTCAGATAATCATCTGCCCATTCATTCATTTTCCGCCCGGTCTGCAGCGTTTTGAGCTCATTGTCATACAGATGCTGAAAATCAACCAGTTTCTCGCTGATCTTTTCCTGGGTGTTTTCAAGTTCTTTGTTTTGTTCCGCAGAAGTCTGTTTCAGTTCTTCAACTTCATCTCTTGTTTTTTGAATTTCAAATTTCTCCTGCTGAAGTTTTACAATCGTCTTGTCCAGTCTGACTTTATCCTTTTCTACCTTCTTTTTTGCCCGATTGATCAGCCGAAAAGGAATTTTGTTTTTTTCTGCCACTTCAAATGTAAACGAACTGCCCGACTGGCCGATCTCCAGCCGATAGAGCGGATTGAGATTTTGTTTGTCAAACAGCATGCTCGCATTGATCGCAGCCGGAAGTTTCTCAGCTGCAATTTTGATATTGGTATAATGGGTGGTAAAAACACCAAAAGATTTTCTCTCGTAAAATTCTTCAAAAAACACTTCAGCCAAAGCACCGCCAAGCTCGGGATCCGAACCGGTACCGAATTCATCAATCAGCAAAAGCGAGTTTTCATCCACATATCTGATAAAATATGCCATCTGTTTCAAACGGTAACTGTACGTGCTCAACTGGTTCTCAATCGATTGGTTGTCCCCGATATCAGTGAAGATTCGGTCAAAAAATCCGATTTTTGATTTTGGATTGACCGGAATCAGTATGCCGCTTTGGATCATCAGCTGATTCAGACCGATGGTTTTCAGTGTGATACTTTTTCCGCCCGCGTTGGGTCCCGAAATGATGATGATTCTTTGATTTTCATCCATTCTGAAAGTCTGCGGCCAGGTTTTCAGCTTTTTTTCTTTGTTTGAGAGATAGAGAAGCGGGTGGTAGGCTTCTTTGTAATCGAGTATTTTTTTGTCGCTCAATTCGGGCAGACAACCGTTGATTTCGATTGCAAACATTGCTTTTGACCGGGTGAAATCCAAATATTCAAGCAATTGCTCATAATCTTCAAGCGTGTTCCTGTGAACAGAAATCACTGCAGTCAGCGCTTTCAGGATTTTGATGATTTCCTTTGATTCTTCTTCTTTCAGTTCGTCGAGTTCACGATTGGGACGCTGAATGCTTTCGGGTTCTATAAATGAGATCGATCCGGTTTTTGAAGTTCCGAGAAATCTTCCTTTGACTCTTTTTCTGACAGCTGAATTTACAGCCAAGACACGACGGTCATCAACGATTGATTCTTTGATGTCGTCAAGAAATTCAAGATTGTGACTGATTGCTTTTTTGAACAGTTCAGAAATTCGTCCCGAGATATGTTTGATTTTCTTTCTGATTTCAAGCAGTTCGGGACTTGCATTGTCTTTGATTTCACCGTGACGGTTAAATACTTTGTCGATCTCGTCAACGATTTCTTTCTGATAAACGATTTCAGAAACCAGCGAATTCAGTTCCGGGAAATATTCTTCAAATTTTTTAAAGAATTTGGTGATTTCTTTGATTTGAAGCGCATTTGATTTGATCTGAAAGAAATTTTCAACATCCAGATAATAATTCTCGATTTCAAGTTTTGGCAGAAATTCGCTCATATAATAAAACTCAGAAAACGGAATCTGATTTTCGGACTGAAAACCCGACAGATATTCGTTGACGGTTTTCAAATCCTGAATCAGATAGGCAGGATTGTCGTACGGCGTCAGTTTGAGAATCCGTTCGACAGTGCCTTCGTTAAAAGCAAATTCTGAAATCTTTTCGAGAATTTTCGAAAATTCAAGATCCTTTAGTGTCTGTTGTGAAACCTGCATTGGTGCAAAATTAATTTATATTTGTGAATTCAGATTTTATTTTATGGATGTAAAGATTGAAGATTCCTGGAAAACGGTTTTAAAGGATGAATTTGAGAAGCCTTATTTTAAAAATCTTACTGATTTTGTAAAATCGGAATACAGCAGTCATACGATTTTTCCGCCGGGCAGACAGATTTTTTCAGCTTTTGAACATACACCTTTTGACCGGGTTAAGGTCGTGATTATCGGTCAGGATCCTTATCACGGCAGAGGACAGGCAAACGGTCTTTGCTTTTCGGTTTCGGACGGAATTCCATTTCCGCCGAGTCTTCAGAATATTTTCAAAGAATTAAAAGACGATTTGAATATTGAAATTCCAAAATCAGGAAATCTTGAAAGATGGGCAGATCAGGGTGTGCTGCTGCTCAATGCCACACTGACTGTTCGCGAATCAAATGCCGGTTCTCATCAGAACAAAGGCTGGGAACAGTTTACGGATGCGGTGATTCAGAAACTTTCGACCGAAAAGAAAAATCTGGTTTTTATTCTTTGGGGGTCTTATGCACAAAAGAAAGGTGCGATGATCGATCCATCAAAACATTTCATCATCAAATCTGCACATCCATCGCCATTGTCGTCCTACAGAGGATTTTTTGGCAGCAAACCATTTTCAAAAACCAATCAGTTTCTTAAATCAATCGGAAAAGAAGAAATAAAGTGGTGACAAATGTCGTTAAATTAATGAAAAATGACTAAATTTGGAGAAATGATTATGAGATGGAAGAAAGAATCAACATCGTAGAAGAAGCAGCCGTTGAACTCCAAAAGACCGGTCTGCTTTCTGCCTACCGCAGAGACAAGCTGATGAAACTGGTCAGAACCGGCATCAGTTATCCTGCATTTCAAAAAGTACTTGATGATTTTTCATTTACAATTGAAGAATGGTCAACTTTTCTTCATTTGTCAGAACGCACTTTGCAGCGTTACAAAAAGAACGACACTTCATTTGATTCGCTTCAGTCAGAAAGAATCCTTCAGATCACTTTGTTTTATCAGAGAGGCATTGACGTTTTTGGCGATCGTGACAACTTTGACACCTGGCTCAACACGGTGAGCATTGCATTGGGCAACATCAAACCCAAAGAACTTCTCGACAACTCATTCGGGATTTCACTTCTTGACGAAGAACTCACCCGGATCGAACACGGTGTTCTGGCATGATTGTGTACAGACTGAGCCGCAAACGATACGCTGAAGACCTTTCGGGCCGGGGAGCCGAACTTGCAGGCGGAAGATGGAATTCAAAAGGCACTGCGCTGGTTTATACCGGACAGAATATTTCTTTGTGTATGGTGGAAGTGGCTGTGCATCTGCCATTGGGCATCGTTCCAAAAGATTATGAATTGATTTCGATTGAAATTCCGGATGATGAAATTCAGGAACTGGAGACTTATAAATTTGACTGGCAGTCTGCACTGACATTAAGCATTACAAAAGAGTTGGGTGACGAATTTGCAAAAAAGTCGGAAAAACTGGTTTTGAAAGTTCCTTCGGCAGTAGTTCAGGGTGAATTCAATTATCTGATCAATCCGAAACATCCGAAAATCAAAAAAGTAAAGATTAAAAAGATTGAAGCTTTTGGATTTGACGATCGTTTATTCCTCCGTTAACTGATTTATCTGTATTTTTGGATTCCAAATTTTTAAAACAATTATTTTATGAAATCTTTTATTCCATACGATTCGGATTCTGATTTTTCAATTTACAATATTCCTTTTGGAGTGGCTGTTTTTGAGGATGACACCATCGGCTGTGTGAGCCGGATAGGTGACACGGTCATCGATCTGACGGTGCTTTTTGAAAACGGATATTTTAATCAGTTCGAATTGGAAGAAAATATATTCAATGCTTTTACGCTGAATGAATTTATAGAACTCGGCAAATCGGTTACCTTTCCGATGAGAGAACATCTGCAGTCGCTGCTGACAGAAGGCTCAGAACTTTCAAAAGACGAAGAAACCCAAAAAGAGGCGTTTCATCACATCAGCAAAGTTTCAATGCAGATGCCGGTTCATGTTCCGAATTATACCGATTTTTATTCGAGCATCGAGCATGCCACCAATGTCGGCAAGATGTTCAGAGATCCGAACAATGCGCTTTTACCCAACTGGAGACATATACCGGTCGGCTATCACGGACGCGCGTCTTCGATTGTAATTTCGGGCACACCGATTTATCGTCCGATCGGACAAAGCAAACCAAAAGATTCTGTTACGCCTGAATTCGGACCGAGCAAAAGAATGGATTTTGAATTGGAAGTAGCATTTATCACCAATTCATTTACGGTGATGGGCGAGCGTGTTCCGGTTGATCAGGCGGAAGATCATATTTTTGGTCTGGTGCTGTTCAATGATTGGAGTGCCAGAGATATTCAAAGCTGGGAATATGTTCCGCTGGGACCGTTTTTGGGCAAGAATTTCGGTTCTTCAATTTCGCCCTGGGTGGTGACTTTGGAAGCATTGGATCCGTTCAGAACTGAAGGGCCCGAACAGGATCCGCCGGTTTTTCCTTATCTGAATTTTAACGGAAAAAAGAATTTTGATGTGAATCTTCAGGTTTATCTTCAGCCCGAGAATGGTGAAGAGAATCTGATCTGTAATTCAAATTTCAAATATATGTATTGGAATATGGCGCAACAGCTGGCACATCATACCGTAAACGGATGCAATCTGGAAGTGGGTGATATGTATGCAAGCGGCACCATCAGCGGAAAATCCGAAGATTCTTTCGGGTCGATGCTTGAATTGAGCTGGAGCGGAACCAAACCGCTGAAGCTAAAAGACGGTTCCGAAAGAAAATTTATTGAAGACAACGACACCGTCATCATGCGCGGTTGGGCAGAAAAAGAAGGAAAGAGAGTCGGCTTTGGTGAGGTTAAAGGTAAACTCCTTCCGGCGAAATTCTAATATTTTGATTTTTATGTAACCGAATCTCAAAGGTAATACTCCAATTCAGCAAAGAATAAATAATTTTAAAAATACATTAAAATGAATCTGATTGAAGAATTAAAACACGATTTGACCAACGAATACAATATCACAAAAAAGTTTCTGAAACATTATCCGTCTGACAAAAATGACTGGCAGCCGCATCAGAAAAGTATGAATATGCAGAATCTGACCAATCATATTGTTGATCTGTTTGGCTGGCCTGCAGCGGTTTTCGGATCTGATCATCTTGATTTTGCAAAGATGCCGAAAGAGGATAAGAAACCTGCCACCGAACAGGAATTGGAATCAAAACTGGACGNNATTTGGATAAAAAATGGCAGATGAGACATGGTGAAACAGTCATCAATGAAATGACAAAATTTCAGGCATTTAATCTGAATACCAGACATATCGGACATCACAGAGCACAGTTGGGTGTATATTACCGGCTGAACGATATTCCGGTTCCCGGAACCATCGGTCCGTCGGCAGATGAGGGATAGATTTTTTTTATATTTTAGTTTGAAGCACTTCGGAAGAAGTGCTTTTTTTGTTAAAATATTTTGAGATTAAAAATTTAATTCTACATTTGTAGAACAAATTCTAAACAGTTAGAAATGGAATTGTCAAAAAAAGAAGAAGAATTGATGGAGATCATCTGGCGGCTTGAACATTCGTTTATGAAAGATATTTTGGATGAATATTCCGAGCCCAAACCGGCAACTACAACGGTTGCAACTTTATTGAAACGACTGCAGGATAAGAAATTTATTGATTTTGAAACGTTTGGAAATTCGAGAAGATATTTTGCAAAGGTGAAAAAGGATAAATATTTTTCAAAACAGCTGAAAGGACTGATTGAAAATTTTTTCAACAATTCTGCAATTCAATTTGCTTCATTCTTTACTTCATCAACCAATTTGACCAAAAAGGAATTGGAAGATTTGAAAAAACTTGTGGATAAAGAAATTCAAAAAAAGGATTAACAATGGAAATGATTGTCAGTATAATTTTGTGTTCGGGTCTGTTTTTGATTTTTTACAAACTGTTTCTTCAGAATGAAAAAATGTTTGTTTTTAACCGGATATTTTTGATTTCGGCTCTTATTTTTTCTGTTTCAATTCCGTTTATGAAGATTCAGAAAATTAAACCAATTGAAAATCAAATCAGTCGTTTTTATCAGCTGAAAACAATTCAGAAACCGCAACAGACAACAGAAGTTGTTCTGAATGCCAATCCGGTTCAGTACTCAATCTATTCGGTCAGCCGGAATCAAACTGAAACAATTGATATTCAATCCATTATTCAAATTATTTATTTTTCAGTTGCGCTATTGCTGATGATCCGTTTTCTGAATAATTTGAATTTACTTTTCAAAAAAACCAGGACAGCCAAAAAATTAAAAAAGAACGGATTTACAATTGTACTGATCGGTAAAGGCAGCATTCCGTTCAGTTTTTTGAATTATATGTTTGTTGCCGAAGATGAATTTGAAAATGATTTTCTTTCGTCACCCGTTTTCGGTCACGAACTGGTACACATCAGACAGAAACACAGTCTGGATGTAATCCTGGTCGAAATTCTGAAAATTATTTTTTGGTTCAATCCATTTATTTGGTCATACAAAAAACAAATACAGCTCAATCATGAATTTCTTGCAGACAGTGAGGTTAACCGATTAAACTATGATTCAATCGGTTACAAACTGCTGCTGATTGAAAGTGCAGCCGGCCGGCCCAATGTTATGAGCAGTTCATTCAGTTATCTATCAACAAAAAAAAGAATCATTATGATGTCAAAAAACACAACAAGAACAAGACAACGAATCCTTCAGTCATTGAGCATTCCGCTTTTTATTTCGGGTATGCTGATATTCAGCCAGACGGCTCAGGCACAACAGAAAGATCCGGCGGAAGGCGTTTCAAAAAAGGAAATGAGACAATTCAACCGTGCAGCCAAGAAAGTCAATAAGGAAGTTAAAAAGACTTCGGAAAAAATCAATTCAAAACAAAAAGAGATCGATCAGATGAATTCGATTTATCAGAAAATGAATGATGAACAGAAATCGGCTGCAAAACTAATCTATCCGTCGGCACCGAATCAGTCGAATTTACCGAAAGTTCCAATGTCGCCAACACCGCCGATACCACCATCCGTGCCGTCTGTAAAATCCGATCAGAAAACGGCAGACTCCAAAGCTGCGATTTTGGAACAGGCAGAAAAATATTACCAAAATGCACAGCCGTTTTATGACAAGGCGATGGTATTTTACGACCAGGCGATGCCTTTTTACGACAAAGCACAGGAATATTATCAGGTGGCACAGCAGATTTATGCTTCAGCCAATAAGTTCAGATCTGATTTTGAGAAATTTCAATTGGAAGGGAAAACCAAAGAATTTGAATCTGCAAAATCGGAATTTGAGAATCAAATGAAGCTATACGGTTCCGAAATGAGCAAATACAATTCGGAGATGGAGAGATACGGTCAGGAAATGTCAAAATACGGCAATGAAATGATGAAATATTCGGATTGGATGGAAAAATACGGGATTGAAATGGGCAAATACGGTAATTTTTTTGAGAAATAATCATTGGCTGAAAATACCTCATACGGCAATNNCTGATGTTTTGTCACAGTTTTTGTTTTGCTTCGCACCAAAAACAGCGCCAAAACAATTGGGTACAAACCTGATTCTATGCTGCAAACATTCGATCCGAAGCCGAGAATCATTTCTGTCAATAAACCTCAAATAATTATTGAATTTGAATTTTGAATTGTAAATACAACTCCATCATTAAATAGGCATATTTCATTGACACTCCTTATCGATTCTTTTTTTTCATTTCTTCTTTGATTATTAAAGTATCATGATATATCTCTAATGTATAAATAGAATTTGTCGGATAGCCATTTGTGTAGTAACCAAAATCTTTAAACTTTTTGATTCCTTTAATGTAATAGGAGACCGCATAACTTCCATCTCCTTTAAAATGAGGGTTTTCAAACCCCAATTCAATTTTCACAGAATCATGTTTTTTGAATTCATTGATTTTAAACTCATCAATCCAATTTGTTACACTAAGAGAATCTATATTAACTTCTGTTTTATTTTCTACAATAATTTCAACCTTTTTATTCGCTGTGTTTTGACAAGACAGCAGCAAGTTAAACAGGAAGAAAATCAAGGTGTTTTTATATTTAATCATAATGGTTTACTTATTTTGATTTGTGTAATTCCGCAACTCAATCTCTGCACACAAAACAATCTTTGAATCATTTGCCTTCAAGGGTATAAGAAATCTGCTTGCGATCTTTGTAAAAACCGCTTTCAACTGTAATAACCAATTCGGGATATTGGGTTTCTGTGATTTGCACAATTTCAGGCGCAACCAATCCTTCAATTTTATACAATTTACTGCTTGTGTAATAATCTCCGTCCGGTATAATGGAAATCAAAACACTCGACAGAACCTCGTCCGTACCATTAAAAAGTCCTTCCGGATTTAAACGGGAATCGCTCATTGTAAAAACACTGACAAATAAACTTCCATTGTACAATTCATCATTCAGATAATCAACTTTGTTAATATTTGACAGAATGTAGTTGCTTGAATTGTCAGCAGAAAGGTCTTTTAGCTGTGCCATACAATTTGTGTGAACCAACAAGACGGCAATGAATGTGAATATTGTTTTCATATTTTATGGTTTATCCTGCTTACTGATTGTTCCTTCTTTAAAATATAAAAACTCCAGGTTGTTATTCCAGTCATCAAAATCATGCTCAATAAATACGTTATAATTTTTTCCGGATATCCAAACTTGAAATTCAGGCATTTCTTTCATTTTTTCAAAATCAAAAGTGATTATTCTGGTTTCGGTATCCCGCTTTTCAATCCCGTTTACAAAACTCTGCTGAATTTCCTGCTTTATAATCGAATGCGAAACAATCGAATCGATTTTTTTGGTTTTGTCTTTATTCGTAAAATAAACAATCAATTCTTCAGGTTTTTTCAACTGATTTTTTCCTTTGGAAAGCCCGTTGTTATAAACATTTATAGTGTCACTGATGATGTACCCCATATCGTGAAAACCCCAGCTGTTTTCCCAAATTTTATTTTTTGAATAAATTTCGATCCAGAAACTGCCTTCATTCCATAGATTTGATTTATCCAGAATAATTTTGAGTATATCCGACTTATTTGTTTCAATACCTCTGCCGAAAACCAAACGATCGAGCCCTTTTTCGGTATTTGCAGGAATAACTATTGAATCAATTTTATATGAGGAAAAGTTATTGACGGTTATTTTAACATCTTCCTGAGCATTGCAGGAAACAGTGCATGTTAATATTAAAATTAAATGAAAAATCATTAAATCATTTAAATTCATAATATTTATTGATTAGTAGGTTTCATAATTGTATTTGATAATATATTATTCCCGTCAGGCAGATCAATAATAAATAAATTGTTTTTTTCATTGTCTCAAGTTTTAAAATAATTAAATTGCCCTCAAACCTATTGTTTATTTTTTACAAAAAAAAATAATTTAGAAATAACAAATATGAGGGGTACATATTGAAATGAAACAAATTTTAAAGTTTCAAAAAGATTTCACCCGATTCTGCTCCACGCGATTTTGTCTTTATGATATGCATCAAAAAATATTTTAATGTTTTGATTTTCAACTTTACTCAGATCGGGATCATCTTTCAGCAGTTCTTCGGCGATAAATCTTGCAGTGGTCAGCATTTTCTGATCTTTTACAAGATTAGCGATTTTGAAATTCAAAATACCGCTTTGCTGAGTTCCCATAATGTCTCCCGGGCCTCTCAACTGCATATCTGCTTCTGCAATTTCGAAACCGTCGTTGGTTCGGCACATTGTTGAGATTCGAGTGAAGGCATCCTGTGTCAAATTGTCTTTTGTCATCAGTATGCAGTAACTCTGTTCAGCGCCCCGGCCGACTCTTCCGCGCAGCTGATGCAATTGTGACAATCCGAATTTTTCTGCACTTTCAATCACCATCACAGAGGCATTCGGCACATTCACGCCGACTTCGATTACGGTTGTTGCCACCAGAATCTGGGTTTCGCCTTTTGCAAAACGCTGCATTTCAAAATCTTTGTCCTCAGATTTCATTCTGCCGTGAACAATGCTGACCGCATAATCGGGCAGCGGAAAGGCGCGTGTTATGCTTTCGTAACCGTCCATCAGATCTTTGTAATCCATTTTTTCGGATTCTTCAATCAGCGGATAAACGATGTAAATCTGTCTTCCTTTTTTAATTTCGGTTTTCATAAAACCAAACAATCCAAGTCTGTCTTTGTCTTTCCTGTGAACGGTTTTAATCGGTTTTCTTCCTGCCGGCAGTTCATCGATGACTGAAATATCCAAATCACCGTAAAGGCTCATTGCAAGTGTCCTTGGAATCGGGGTGGCAGTCATCACCAATGTATGCGGTGGGAATTTTCCTTTTCTGATAAATTTCGCCCTTTGTGCCACACCGAATTTGTGCTGTTCGTCGATGATTGCAAATCCCAGATTTTTAAATCTGACATGATCTTCAATCAGCGCGTGGGTTCCGACCAGTATATGGATTTCGCCCGAAGTCAGTTTTTCATCCAGTATCTTTCTGTCCCTTGTTTTGGTCGAACCGGTGAGCAGCCCGATTTTAACATCCATTTCAGACAGATAATTTTTCATCGATTCATAATGTTGCTGCGCCAGGATTTCGGTCGGTGCCATAAAAGCAGTCTGAAAACCGTTGTCGGCAGCAATCAAAGCAGAAAGCAGTGCCACCATTGTTTTTCCGCTGCCCACATCGCCCTGCAGCAGACGGTTCATCTGCACCGGTTGTCCCAGGTCGGCTCTGATTTCTTTGACCACTCTTTTTTGGGCATTGGTCAGTTCAAAAGGCAGATGGTTTTCATAAAATTCATTGAAATATTTTCCGACCACCGAAAATTCATTGCTTTTGTATTTTCGCCGGTGATTGATTTTTTTGATCAAAAGACCCAACTGAAGAAAAAAGAATTCTTCAAATTTGAGCCGGTTTTCAGCGCTTTTGAGTTCTTCGGTGCTTTTTGGAAAATGAATCTGCCGAAAAGTGGTCAAACGATCCGGGAAATTAAATTTCCGAATGATATTGTCAGAAAGATTTTCATCCATCTCTTTGATCTCCGACAGCAGCTGCATCTGCATTTTCTGCCAGACCCGGTTGCTGACACCTTTTTTGGTCAGTTTTTCGGTGCTCGGATAAACCGGATACAAACCCTGTGGTGCAGTTCTATGATTTTCTACAGTTTCAATTTCGGGATGAATGATGCTGTACGTCCGGTTGAATTCATTGGGTTTTCCGTAAGCGACAATTGGAACGTTCAGTAATTTTTCAAAATTTTCTTTCATCCATTTTGTGTATTTGAACCAGACCAGTTCCATCTGACCTGTTTCATCCGCAAAACGGGCAACCAGTCTTTTGCCACGACTCTGACCGATTTCATTCAGTCCGGTGATTTTCCCGATGATCTGAATTTCAGCCGAAGCCGCTGTGATTTCATTGATTTTGTAATACTTGGAACGATCGACATATCTGAATGGAAAATAAGTCAGCAAATCCTCATAACGGTAAATTCCCAATTCAGACTGAAGCAAGGCAACCCGCTCGGGGCCGATGCCTTTCAGATAATCAATCGGGGTTTTGAGAAATTTGGACACTTTAAAACTGATTTTTTGACTCTAATCAATCACTAAAACACATCCGGATCATCTTCTGACCAGGCATTTCCGCCTTTGTAGGGTCTGATGATCAGTCTCACGCTCTTGTTGTAAGTGAAATACTGTATCAGCCAGTTTGTCAGCGCAATCATTTTATTTCTGAAACCGATTAGCGAAAACAGATGGACAAACATCCATACAAACCAGGCGAACCAGCCCGAAAATTTCCAATGCGGCAGATCGACCACCGCTTTGTCTCGGCCGATTGTCGCCATCGAACCTTTGTCTTTGTATTTGAAAGGTTTTGGCGCTTTTCCGTCTTTGATTGCAATCAGATTTTTTGCCAACAGTTTTCCCTGCTGAATTGCAACCTGTGCAACCATCGGATCTCCTTTCGGATTGTCCAATGTGATCATCAGCGATACATCACCCACCGCAAAAACATCTTCAAATCCTTTGACTCTGTTGAATTCATCCACCGTATGACGGCCGCCCACAATGACTCCCTCACCTTCAATTCCGGGAATCAGCGCACCTTTTACACCGGCAGTCCAAATCATGGTCGAAGTTTCAAAAGAACGGTCATTGGTGGTGATGATTTTTCCGTCATAATCCTTCACCAGCGTATTGAACCAAACCTGAACACCCAATTTTTCGAGATATTTTGCTGCTTTGTCGGATGCATTTTTTGACATGGACGGAAGCAGCCGGTCAGCGCCCTGAATCAGATGTACATTCATCCTGCGGATATCCAGATCGGGATAATCGTTTGGCAGAACATGTTTTTTCAATTCTCCAAAAGCACCCGCCAGTTCAACACCGGTAGGTCCGCCGCCGACAATCACAAAATTCATCAGTCGTTGTCTTTCATCCAGATTGTTTGTCAGCAGTGAAGCCTCCAGACTTTGGAGCACCAGACTTCTCAAATCAAGCGCTTCGGGAATGGTTTTCATCGGCATCGCATATTTTCTGATGTTTTCATTGCCGTAATAATTGGTTTCTGAACCGGTTGCGATGATCAGATAATCATAAAAGATATTTCCGATCGGTGTTTTGATGATTTTGCCCTTTGTATCGATTTCTTTGACATCTGCAATTCTGAAATAGAAATTTTCTTTTTTGGTAAAAATCTGACGAATGGCGTGTGCAATCGAATCCGGCTCCAGTCCGGCAGTTGCCACCTGATAGAGCAGCGGCTGAAAAGTATGATAATTGTGTTTGTCGAGCATAACGATCTGAAAATCTTTGCCCGACAGTTTTTTTGCGATATTCAAACCTGCAAATCCCCCGCCGATGATGACCACTCTTTTGAGATTGATCTCGGGTATGTTCATCGCAGGATTTTTCAAATCCGATATTATTGTTTTTGGCATCATTGTTTTATTTTGTAAACCCTTGTCAAATCAAGCAGTTTGACCGGGCTCATATTAAAATTCTTTACATTCTTTCTCAGAAAGATACTGGTCTGATCGTAGAACAAAGGTACGATTGGTGCGCTTTCCATCATCAGCTGATCCATTTCAGCGTAAACTGTCTCACGTTTCTTTTCATCCGTAATTCTGAATGCGCTCAAATACAATTCGTCAAATTCTGCATTGTGATAATGCGAATAATTTGGGCCTTCGGGTGCAAAGTTTTTGCTGTAATAGAGAGAAAGAAAGTTTTCCGCATCCGGATAATCCGCGCCCCAGTTTGCTCTGAAAAATGAAAATTTGCCGGTAGCTTTTCCGTCTCTCATCGTCGGGCCGGGCACCACGTTGATCGCAATATTCAAACCAATCTTTGCCAATTGAGACTGAATATATTCACTGATATCCGCATATTCCTGAACCGTTGTCAGCTGGATTTCAGGCAGATTCCCGAATTCTTTTCGATAGTCTGAAATCAGCTCTGTTGCGAGTTCGGGTTTGTATGCATAACCCGCATCGGTATTGTAACCCGGAAGACCTTTTGGAATAAATCCGCCGTCTGCCACATTGGCAACACCGTTCATCATATATTTGACCATCTTCTGTTTGTCGATCCCGTAATTGATTGCTTTTCTCAATCTGAGATCGATCGGCTGTGCATCATCGAGATAAAAACAGAGATAAACAGTACTCAGATAATCATATTTGTGAAGATCGAGTATTTCTTCATATTTTGGATTCAATTCGCCTGCAGGCGTCAAAATTTCATTTTTATAGGAAGGATCCAAATCTGCCATCATATCCACATTTCCCTGAATCAGTTCAAGAAATTCGCTGTGTTTTTCGGGCAGAAAAGTCATTGCGACCGCTTCGAGATAAGGAAGCGATTCGCCTTTTTCGTCTTTTTCAAAATAAATCGGATTTTTTCTCAAAACCAGTTTGATATTGTCTTCCCAAAGCTGAAAACGAAAAGGACCGGTTCCGACCGGATGTTTTCTGAAAGCATCCTGACCATCTTTGAACAGTTCTTTTGGAACCACAGAACAGTATTTCATGCTGAGCAGACCCAAAAAAGGAGGGAAGGCATCTTTGAGATTCATCTGAAAAACGGTATCGTTCAGCGCTTTGAAATTTTCAACATTGTTCATCACCCAGCTGCCCGAACCGCCGACCGAAGGATCGATCAGTCTTTGAAAACTGAATTCAAAATCATGTGCATTTACCGTTCGGGTGGAATCTTTTCCAAAAGCAGCATTTTTATGAAAAAAGACATCCTGTCTCAGTGTGAAAGTATAAGTTTTCCCGTCTTCTGAAATTTCCCAGCTTTTTGATATATCTGGAATGATTTCGAGCCGGTCATTCAGTTTGACCAGACCGTTGTACATCAGATTGCAAACCCAGTTGTTTGCCTGAGTTCTTGCAAAAACCGGATCGAGTGAAGAGATATTGTCATAACGGTTCAGCCGGAAGACCTTTGAGTCATCGACCTCTGTTTTTTGTGAACAGCCGATACAGAAAAGGCTGATTAACAGTGCGCTGATAAGATAAAGCCGATTTTGCTTCATTTTGCTAATATACTTTTTATTCAGCGATTTTAAAAGAGGAGTGAGGTTCTGAATTCGAGAGAAATCAATTGTCCAAAATCATTTTGAGCCGAGTTTAAACTTTGTAAATTGCGGTCGTGAATATTTATGATCTAATAATTGTCGGCGGCGGACCGATCGGGATGGCCTGCGCCATAGAAGCAAAGAAAAAAAATCTTAATTATCTGGTGATTGAGAAAGGTTCACTGGTCAACAGTCTTTACAATTATCCGCTGTATATGACTTTCTTTTCGACTTCAGAAAAACTTGAAATCGGAAATCTGCCATTTGTGAATACTTCATTCAAACCCGGAAGAAAGGAAGCGCTTGAATATTACAGACGGGTTTATCAGCATTATGAGCTGAATATCAACTTTTACGAAAGAGTTTTTAGTATTAATTCCGAAGATGAATTAAGAACTGTAATCAGCAGTAAGACAGAATACAAAACAAAGAATGTGATCATTGCAACCGGATTTTATGATCTGCCGATGCTGCTGAATATTCCGGGTGAAAATCTTTCAAAAGTAACCCATTATTTCAAAGAAGCGCATCCGTACACCGGAAAGAAAATTGTGGTTGTGGGTGCGAGCAATTCATCGGTTGATGTCGCATTGGAATGCTGGCGAAAAGGAGCTTCTGAAGTGAGTATGGTGATTCGCGGAGGAGAAATCAGCGATCATGTCAAATACTGGATCAAACCCGATATTGAAAATAGAATTGAGGAAGGAAGCATCAAAGCCTATTTTCATTCAAATCTGAAGGAAATCAAAGAAAAGTCGGTGGTGATTGAAACCGCTGACGGAACGATAGAAATCGAAAATGATTTTGTGCTGGCAATGACCGGTTATCGTCCCGATATTGAATTTCTGAGTTCTGTTGGAATTGAATTTTCAAATGACGGAAAATTTATTCCGGTTTTCAATCCCGAAACCATGGAAACCAATGTTGAGGGTGTTTATTTGGCAGGTGTGGTCTGCGGCGGATTGGAGACCCACAACTGGATCATTGAAAATTCGAGAGTGCATGCTGAGATGATTTTGGAGGATATTTCAAATTCTAAATAGTATAATGTGGATTTGCATAAAGTAGAAAACTTAGACAATTTAAAAATATCATTAAATTTTCCTATTGGAAACTTTTTCTTTCGAATCTCTACCGAAGAATTGAGATTAAATGAAATAGATATTGAAATTTTTAATGTTATAACAAAAGGACACATATTCCTACTA